>OGKR01000561.1_pt1 | contig 37706 bp, 36 predicted proteins | sample 1572431 | NCBI WGS metagenome assembly OGKR01 (sample SAMEA2582079, study PRJEB24529) | metagenome | biome: Human gut stool | place: China | collected 2011 | reverse complement strand
TGCCGTACAAAAGAAGTAAGACAGCTTACGACGGCGGCGGCAGACGGCGCGGTGGCGGCGCTTGCCTTTGCCTTTGATATGCCGCTGGTGCTGATTCCGGTGGGGATCATCTACATTCTGGAAACTTTGTCCGATATTATACAGGTTGGATACTTCAAGGCCACCCACGGCAAGCGGTTTTTCAAAATGGCCCCTCTGCATCACCATTTGGAGCGGTGCGGCTGGAGCGAGGTGAAGATCGTAACGGTCTTTGTGTCCATTACGGCAGTGTTCTGCCTGCTGGCGTATTGCGGCATCCGGGGCCGCTATCTGTAAACCGGTAAGACCTTGACTTGATTCGGAGAGAAAGGAGGAAACATCCATGACCCAGACACGGCCCCGCCGCCGTCCCCTGACCCATCAGGAGAAGCTGGCCCTGCAGGAGCGCAAGCAGCGCCGCCGGGAAAAAATGGAAGAGAGCCGGGAACTGGCCAAAGGTCCCATCGACCTGACCTTCTGTCTGCTGGTCATGCTGCTGACGGCCATCGGTCTGGTGATCCTCCTGTCCGCCAGCTGTCCCGCCTTAGAAAAACAGACCCATGATCAACTACACCACTGCCGCTGAAGCTGCGAAGCTCATCAAATCCAACGACAGCGTTTATATTCAGGGAAGCGTTTCGATCCCGGAAGTGCTCGTGAAAGCGATGGCCGACCGGGGACACGAACTTCGGGGAGTGAAGGTCTATTCAGCCTTCGCCATCGGACGGGAGGAAGCGCCCTACTGCAAGCCCGAATACAAAGACAGTTTCCTCGTATATAGCCTCTTCGTGTCGAACTCCGTGCGCAACTGGATCGCTCAGGGGTACGGACAGGCCATCCCGGCTTTTCTGGGCGAGATCCCGGGGCTTTTCCGCAAGGGGATCATCCCGATCGACGTAGCGCTGCTGAACTGTTCGCGCCCCAATGCGGACGGCTATTGCAGCTTCGGCACCTCGGCCGACCTCGCGGTTTCGGCCGCCGAATGTGCGAAGGTCGTTATCGCCCAGATCAACCCCCACGTGCCGTTCTCCTACGGCGATGCGCTGATCCACGTCTCGAAACTCACGGCCGCCGTCGAAGTCGATGAACCTCTGGTGGAGCTTCCGACCGCCCAGCCCAACGAAATCGACCGCAAGATCGGCGGCTACATCGCCGAGCTGATTCCCGACGGTGCGACCCTCCAGATCGGCGTGGGCGGCATCCCCAACGCCGTACTCGCGGCCCTGGGCGATCATAAACACCTGGGACTCCACACCGAAGCACTCACCGACGGGGTAGTACCCCTGATTCGGAGCGGCGTGATCGACAACTCGCAGAAAAAAGTGCTTCCGGGCAAAAACCTCGCGTCGCTGGCTCTCGGCTCGAAGCGGCTTTACGAATACATGGACTACAACGAAGACCTGATCATGAAGGACGTGGCATGGACGAACGACCCGTTCCGCATCCGCGAGAATCCGAAGGTCATGGCCATCAATTCGGCGCTGGAGGTCGATCTGACGGGCCAGATCTGCGCCGACTCGATCGGCACGATGATCTACTCGAGCGTAGGCGGACAACACGACTTCATGTACGGCGGCGCCCTCTCCGAAGGCGGTAAAACCTTCATCGCGCTCCCCTCGACCACCTCGAAGGGACACTCCAAGATCAAGGCCCTGCTGACGCCCGGCGCCGGCGTGGTGACCACCCGTTTCCAGACACAATACGTCGTCACGGAGTACGGTGCGGCCTACCTGCTGGGCAAAGGACTCGCCGAGCGTGCCCGCGCCCTGATCGACATTGCGCACCCCTCGGCCCGCGAAGAGTTGGAAAAAGCCGCCTGCGAACGCTTCGGCTATTCGTTCCTGCGGCTCAAATAGGCTCCTCGACTCCATGTGCAGGAATCGTTCGCGGACGCCTGTCCGCTCTGCGCGGAAGTGATTTTCTCGCAAGATCCATATATTATAAGGTATATCAAAAAACAGGACTCCTGCCGAAACCGGAATAACCGTGTATGCGGAATAACTAAAGACCGTCCCGCCTCCTTTTTCAGAGGATGGGACGGTCTTTTTTCCACACAAAATCCCCCTCTCGACCGATCTATCGGGGGGGGGGTAAAATTTTATTGATTTTCGATAAATTTTTCTTGTTTTTCACAAATATACTTTCTATCTTTATCGTAACAAACGATAAGAACGGACGCAGTGCCTGCAAGCGTTTCCAAAAGTCGAGGAATTACATAACGCCGGCACAGGAAACACCCCGCAGAACCCTTCGGTTTCGACCGGCAGGAACACTTCACGGATCAACAGGAAATACGCCGAAACAAAAACAGCGAACAAAATCAACGACCATAAAAAAACGGGATCACTCCCTCTCGATATGATTGTACTCGAAAACATCAACAAGACCTACCACAACGGCGCTCCGCTGCATGTACTCAAGGGTATCGACCTCGAAATCGAAAAGGGCGAGCTGGTTTCGATCATGGGGGCCTCGGGATCGGGCAAATCGACCCTGCTGAACATCCTCGGGATCCTGGACGACTACGACACGGGCAAATATTTCCTGAACGGGCGCCTGATCAAACACCTGAGCGAGACGCAGGCCGCCGCTGCCCGCAACAACATGATCGGCTATATTTTCCAGTCGTTCAACCTGATAAACTACAAGAACGCGGTCGAAAACGTCGCCCTTCCCCTCTACTACCAGGGCGTTTCACGCCGCAAGCGCAATGCCGAAGCCCTCGAATACCTCGACCGGCTGGGACTCCGCGACTGGGCCAACCACATGCCCAACGAGATGTCGGGCGGCCAGAAGCAGCGCGTGGCCATCGCCCGGGCATTGATCAACAAGCCCCAGATCATTCTCGCCGACGAACCTACGGGCGCCCTGGACAGCAAAACCTCGCAGGAGGTAATGGACCTGCTGCGGCAGGTAAACGGGACGGGCATGACCATCATCTGCGTAACCCATGAACAATCGATCGCCGACCAGACGGACAAGATCATCCACCTGAAGGACGGCGTGATCGGTTCGATACAAAACCTCCGGCCATGAGAGAGTTGCTGTTGGAAATCTGGGCGTCGATCCGCCGCAACAAGCTGCGCACGTTCCTCACGGGCTTCTCGGTCGCATGGGGTATCTTCATGCTGGTCATCCTGCTCGGCTCGGGCAACGGACTAAAAAACGGCACGCTCTCCAATTTCGGGTCGATGGCCGTCAATTCGGTCATCATCAACGGCGGCTGGACCTCGCAACCCTACAAGGGCTACGACAAGTGGCGGCGCATCAACATCACCAACCGCGACCTGGAGATCCTGCGCACCGAATTTCCCGAAGTGGACAAGGTTTCCGCCCGCGTACAGGGACCGGGACAATACAACCTCTCCCACGGACGCGACTTCCTGAACAATGCGGCCGTAGTCGGCAGCGACCCGGAATGCCGCGAAATCATGAATGTCAGGGTACTCGACGGACGCTTCCTGAACGATACCGACCTTCGGGAGCGGCGCAAGGTGATCGTCGTGGATAAAAACGTGCGGGATGTCCTGTTTCACGGTCAAAGTCCCGTCGGACAGCACCTCCTGGTCAATGGAACATCGTACAGCATCATCGGCGTTTTCGAGATGGATCAGTTCGGCTCCTACACATTCACCTTCATCCCGCTGACGACCGCCCAACTGCTCTTCAACCACAGCGATCCGAGCGTAGGACAGACCTATCTTTCGGTGAAAGACATCGACACCGATCAGAAGATGGCCGAATTCGAACAACGGCTCCGCAATCGTCTGGCTGCCGAACATACCTTCGCGCCCGACGACGAAAGCGCCGTCTGGATCTACAACCGCATGGAAGGTTACAAGAACATGATGCTCGTCTTCGGCGGCATCAACCTCTTCATCTGGATCATCGGTCTGGGGACGCTGCTCGCAGGCATCGTGGGCGTGAGCAACATCATGCTGGTAACGGTGCAGGAGCGCACCTTCGAATTCGGCATTCGCAAGGCTCTCGGAGCCAAACCCTCGTCGATCATCCGGCTGATCCTGACCGAATCGGTGATGATTACCGCCGCATTCGGCTATATCGGGATGGTGCTCGGCGTATTCGCCATGGAAGGAGTGAACAAGCTCATGACACAAACTCCGCCCGGTGAGGAGAACACGTTCAACATCTTCGTCAATCCGACGTTGAACCTCTCGGTAGCGGTAAGCGCGACGATCGTTCTGGTGCTGGCCGGACTTATCGCAGGTTACATCCCCTCCCGCCGGGCCGCCCGCCTGAAGACCGTAGATGCCCTGCGGCACAATAAATAACTGCGCGACAACGAATCCCACAACGACCGGGGAACAGATAAGGAAGCACCCCGGAGTCCGAAGGACGACAAAAGTCCCCTCCCGATGAAGGGATTGAGGGGTGGGTAAGAATTGAATACGCGGCCCAGCCGCGAAACTACGACAGACCGAAAAGAGAACAGCAACAACGAGCCCGGGACACCCGGAAGAAAGAAAAGGAACCAAACTATGACAGGATTTTTCGATACGGATCGCTGGAACGAAATCTGGCAGACGATCTCCCGCAACCGCAGGCGCAGCATCATGACGGCGCTGGGCGTCTTCTGGGGTATCTTCATGCTGATCGTCCTGCTGGGTGCCGGCACGGGGCTGGGCCGCATGTTCCGCGCCCAACTGGGCGGCACGGCCACCAACGCCATTTTCATCATGTCCGACCGCACCTCCGTCCCTTACGAAGGTATGCCTACGGGCCGCAGCTGGGAACTGGACTGGGACGACCTGGAAGCGCTCCGGAAACTACCCCGCATCGAATACATCTCGGCTGTTTGCTGGGGCAATCAACGCAACATGAGCCACCAAGACCACAAAGGCGAATTCGGACTGATGGGCTACTCGCCCGACATGCAGCAGATCGCTCCTCAACAGATTCTCATGGGGCGTTACCTGAACGAAGTCGATGAACTGCGCCAGCGCAAAGTCTGCGTAATCGGGCTTCAGGTCTGGCGCGACCTCTTCCCCGGCGGAGAAGATCCCACAGGCAAAACGATCCAGATCGGCAGTTCCTACTTCACGGTCGTCGGCGTTACCAAACCCCTGGGCGGTATGATGGCCTTCAGCGACCCGGAGCGGACCGTCGTCATCCCGGCGCTGCTCGTACAGCAAATGTACGGACTGGGACGGACGATCGACATGCTGGCACTCACCGGATATGCGGACGAACCGACCCAAGAGGTGATCCAGGACTGCCGGCAAAGCATCGCCGCACGGCACCTGATCGCTCCCGACGACAAGAAGGCGATCTATTTTCAGGACACCTCCGAGGTCTTCGGCAAGATCATGGGGCTCTTCCGAGGCATCTCCCTGCTTACGTGGATCGTAGGTCTGGGCACGCTGCTCGCGGGCATCGTGGGCATCAGCAACATCATGCTGGTGCTGGTACGCGAACGCACGCAGGAGATCGGCATCCGCCGCGCCATCGGCGCTTCGCCCCTGACGATCCTTTCGCAAATCCTCTCCGAGAGCTTCATCCTCACTTTCATCGCGGGCATCTTCGGTTTCGGTGCGGGCGTAGGCGTTCTCTCCATCGCCGACAGTTTCTACGCGCGGGCCGCCCAGATGGACCAACACCTGCCCGATATTTCATGGCAGATCTCCTTCGGTATGGGAATGCTCGCGCTGGGGATCCTCGTCCTGGGCAGCCTGCTGGCAGGCATCATCCCTGCGACCCGGGCACTGCGAATCAAAGCCGTGGACGCGATCCGCGAAGAATAAACCCCGAAACTCGCAACAAACGCAAAAAACCGACATAATATGAAAAAGTTTCTGAAGATTTTCCTGGGCATCCTGTTCCTCGCACTGCTCGTCGGCACGTTCGTCTTCCTCTGGAACAAAACCCGCCCCGTAAAGGTGGTTTACACCCTCGCAACCCCCGTGCATGACACGATCCGTCAGTACGTCATCGCCTCGGGCAAGGTCGAACCCCGCGACGAGGTGCTCATCAAGCCCCAGATCTCGGGTATCATTTCCGAGGTGCTCTGCAAGGCCGGCGACCGTGTAAAACAGGGCGACGTCATCGCTACGGTGAAGGTCATTCCCGAAATGGGAACCCTCAATGCCGCCGAATCCCGCGTGACGGTAGCCCGGCTCTCGCTCGACCAGACCCGCAAGGAGTTCGAACGCACCGAAGCCCTCTATGCCAAAGGCGTGGTATCGCAGGAGGAGTTCGAGAAGGGGCAGACCACCCTGCGCCAGGCCGAAGAGGAGTTCCAGAATGCCGAAGACAACCTGGAAATCGTCAAAACCGGTATTACCAACCGATACAAAGATTTAAGCAACACCCAGATACGCTCCACCATCACGGGTATGATCCTCGACGTACCGATCAAGGTCGGCAACTCGGTGATCCAGGCCAATACCTTCAACGACGGCACCACGATAGCCACGGTCGCCGACATGGGCGACATGCTCTTCCGGGGCAATGTCGATGAAACCGACATCGGCCGCCTGCACGCCGGCATGCCCGTCGTGCTGACCATCGGTGCCATGCAGGGTACCGTCCTCCAAGCCACGCTGGAGTACATTTCGCCCAAAGCCGCCGATGTGAACGGTATCATCATGTTCGAGGTGAAGGCCGCCGCCAAGATCCCGGAATCGGTCTTCGTCCGTGCAGGTTACAGCGCCAATGCCAGCATCGTGACCGACAGCCGCGAAGGTGTTCTCACACTGCCCGAAAGCACCATCCAGTTCGAAGAGGGCAAGCCCTGCGTCTATATCCTCACCAGTCCTGAGGAGAGCCCCGAACAGACCTTCGAGAAACGGGACGTAACGCTCGGTTTGTCGGACGGCGTGAACATCGAAATCGTATCCGGCGTCACCGAAACGGACAAAGTCCGCAACCTCCAACAACAGTCCATCTAAATCCCTGCCACCATGAAATTCGGAACTCTTTTCATCGCACTGCTGCTCGCGGGCAGCACGGCGCAGGCCCAAATTCCGACTCCGACACCCGAAGCAGACCCTTGGAGCCTGGACGACTGCATCCGATACGCCCACGAACATAACATACAGATCCAGCAACAGGCGCTGCAAGTCGAACAGCGCTCCGTCGAACTCAACACCTCGCGCCACAGCCGCCTGCCCGACCTCGGTGCCAACCTCGGTACGAACTTCAGCTTCGGACGAAGCCTCATCAGCAACAACACCTACGCCGACAACAACCAGGTGTTGGGTTCGCTCGGCGTTTCGGCCTCGCTGCCGCTCTTCATGGGCGGACGCATCAACCACGAAATCGCAGCGGGCAAGCTGAGCCTGAAAGCCGCGGCCCAAGACCTGGACCGGATTCGTGAAGACGTATCGGTCAATATTATGTCGTATTACCTCGACGTGCTGGTCGCAAAGGAGTTGGTTGACGTCGCAGAGCAAGCGCTCGCCTTGAGCACACAACAGGTGGAACGCAGCCGGGAACAGGTGCGAACGGGCAAAGTCGCCGAGTCGGTGCTTTACGAAAACGAAGCCCTGCTGGCGGCAGACGAATACAAACTGACCCAAAGCCGCAACGACCTCTCGCTCTCCCTGTTGGCCCTGAGCCAGGCCCTGAACCGGACGAGTGCCGAAGGGTTCGACATAGTCGCCCCGACTTTCGACAGCCTCACCGTAGAGTCGATGCGTCACCTGCGTAACCCGGCCGAAGTGCTCTCCTACGCGCTGGACAACCGACCCCGCATACAGGCCGAGCGCTTCCGCCTCGAGCAGGCTCTCCGGGCAGTACGGATGTCCCGTGCGGCTTACTACCCCCAGATCACACTGACAGGAGGATACGGCACCAACGTCTATCACTCGTTCGCTACGGGTGCGGTGAATCCCGCTTTCGGGCGCCAGTTCCGCAACAACAGCACCGAATACGTAGGGGTGGCGATCAACATCCCCATCTTCAACCGCATGGCGACCCGCAACAGCGTGCGAACGGCCAAACTGGGCGTGCGGAGCCAGCAGCTCGTCCTGACCGAAGCCGAGCAGACCCTGCAAAAAGAGATCGAAACGGCCTACTACCAGGCCGATGCCGCCCTGTTGAAATACCGTTCGGCGGAAAAAGCGCTCAATTCCGCACAGGTCGCCTTCAGGTACGAAGCCGAGAAATACGCTGCGGGCCGCTCGACGACCTTCGACTACAACGACGCCAGGACCCGCATGCAGAAGGCCGAATCCGACCAGATCCAGGCCAAATACGAATTCATATTCCGTACCAAGATCCTCGATTTCTACGCGGGTTTCCCCCTGACGCTTTAAGCGGCAAGCGGAACCCGAAGACTCCGACCACAGCTGCTACAAGAGAAGCTCCCGGGAACGCAAATCGTTCCCGGGAGCTTCTCTTTTCATATAAAATCTCTCTCTGCCGATATTTCCGGAAGTCCCCCTCCAGGCGGAAAAGAGAGGTAATCCGGCGGATTCGTCCCGCAGCCTTACTCCGCGATCGAAAGGTCGGCGAACGAGAAAACTTCGGTCGAAACCTCGCCCAACGGACCGCTCTTGGCATTGACCCCCACCTGTACTTTGACGAAGTCGATGTACTTCAGCTCGACAGGCGTTCCGTCGGGCTGCATGGCATTGGCGATTCGGAATCCGTTGCTCTGTCCCTTTCCGTCCACCGCATCGCCGCCCGCAAGACAGTCGCTTCCGTAATTGTCGGCATAGCCCCAGTCGTAAGGGCGGTTGATCCAAAATCCCCTGTCATCGACCATATTCCGGGATTCGAGCAGCGTACCGCGCAACGTATAAGTATCGGCGGCCCAAGCCGGATAATAGAAATCCTGGTCGTGAAATTCTCCCTTATACTCGATCGTGCCGCTGTGACCTTCCGAATCAGTCCACTGTACGTCCATCCCCTTTCCGGCAGGTCGGTAATAAGTCACGGCATAACCGGAGACAGTCCCTTCCTTGCCCGTTTCGCTGCCCCGCAACTCATACCACTCGTCATCGGGCTCGCCGTTGCCGTTCACGTCCTGCATGACCCACACCACACCCGGCTCCGAGCTGGTGTCGAACGCATTCCCCTGAATGGAAAAATCGTAGCCGCTTTCCATTCGGGCGATACTGTGATCGAACCCGACGATCAGATAACCGCCGAATCCCCCGAGCGAAACATAACTCCGCGCCTCCAGCCTCCCGGCTGCATAAGCTACGGCATCTTCATGAGTACGCTCGTTGCCCGTATATCCGGCTTCGGTCTTTTCGCCGACCAACTGCCCGGGAGCGGGCAGAAATTCGTAAACCGCATTCTGGAAACGACTGCTGGCCGCACTCGCCGGGCGTCGGCGCTGCTCCTCGTCCGCAAAGGCGTGGACGACGATCTCGGCAGACAGCGTAGCAACCCCTTGGACGATGTTTCGCGTAAGACGCTCGGAAGCATCGCCGCCTTCGGTCACATCGACCCGAACGGTATAGTCGCCCGGTCCGTCGGGCGTAAACTTAAACACGGCACCCGTTTCGGCAGCGACCGGTTCCCCATCGACCGACCAGGCGAACTGCGGATCGGCGACATAAGCCAGCGACGGCGCAAGATAGACCGCACGGCCGACGAACGTACTCCGATCGGTCGTCTTACAGTAATGAGAGAGCTTTTCGAAGCGGACCTCCGAAGGCATCTTCTCCACGACCTCCACGACAAATTCTTTGACGGAAGTTCCATCGTCGTTCGATGCCTCGATACGGATCGGGTAGCTTCCCACCGTCTCTTCCCGGAAGGTATAGCTCATCTGCGTAGAAACGACCTCGCCGGCACAGAGCCACCGGCAGCGGAAGTCCTCCTGGTCCGAATGCTGAATATCGGGAGCGAAGGTATATTCGACACCCGGCAGAACCTTGAGCCCCTCGGCAGGCAGTGCGAGCGAAATGACGGGCGGAGTAAGCTCCAGCACATCCACCCGCAGCTCCGCTTCGGCTTTTCCGGCAGCCGTTTCGACACGGAAAGTGATATACACTTCCCCCAGTTCGGTAAAGACGGCCGTATAGGTCGGTTCGGAACCTGCCAGCTTGCCATCGACGATCCATGAGTAGGTAGCTCCCTCGGCATACTCCACCGTCGGAGCGATGGTCAGCTCCCGGCCCGTCTTGACGGTATAAACCCCCGACTCGCTGTCGAGCGTAATGACGGGAGCATGATCCCGGTCGTCCAAAATCACTTCGTCCTTGTTGCAGGCGGTCGTCAACAGTGCAGCCAACGCCATCCAAAACAGGAAATGTCTTTTCGAAAAAATCCACATAGCACGTTACATATATTCGCGTTTACGGCACGCGGCAGAGCGGAAACCCGCCCTGCCGACGCACACAAAAACGATTTATCTTCAAAAACCGTCGCCTCCGCCCGGTGCAGTCCGTCACGGACTTTTCCGCAAGTCGGAAACGATCGCCGAAATCGGTCCGGAAACTCTCCGGAAAAACATTACAGCTCGATCGTTATGTCATCCAGAGCATAATAGGCCGGCATCGAGAAGCCATAACCGTTATCGGGGCCGCCCGTCATATTGAAACGCACCTTCGCCACCTTGCCCAGCGAAGAGAGGTCCCATTTGGTCCACTCCTTAATCAGCTTGTCCTTCGATGCGAAAGTCATCGTCACGGTGCCGGTCTCCTTACCTGCGGCATCGTAGCCCGTAGCATGAATCAGTACATCCTGGCCCTCCTCAAGCGCAGGTGCAAGGGCATTGCCCTTGGCTGCCACACTCAGGAAATAACAGGTCGAATTGATATAGCAGCTCTGGATCGTACGCGCCACACCGTCGGCGAAAGCGAAAATAGGACGGCTGTCGCCATAGTCGGGATGCGCCTCGTCGTAGTTACCGTAACCGATAAGGAAATTATCCGATCCGTCGTGGCCGCCGCCCGTAGTAGCATCCTCGTTCCGGGCATTGTACAGGTAAAGGTCAAGCTCGTAGGAGTTGAACTTCTCGATATCCTTGGAGTTGTAGGACGATACCATAAACGGGTATCCCCAACCTTCGGGACAGGGCGAAGTCAGCTGCGTGGTCTGATCGGTCCAGGTGTACGCCTTATCTTCGTAAACTACGGACATCGCCTTACCGCCGTTATAGTTCGCCACCACCAGCGGCGACCAGTCGTCGCCCTCGAAAGTGATCGTATAGGTCTGGGGTCCTTCGTCCGGCCCGTCGTCGTCCTTCGAACATCCGACGAAAGTTACCGCAGCCGCAGCCAGCAAAGCCAAAAATACTCTTTTTTTCATAATCTTTTATTATTTAATAAATTGTATGTTTCCTCCTGTACGAAAGATCGCCGCAAAGCATACGCTTCGGGGGCTCATGGCAACACCGGGTCCGGAAAAATCGACTGAATGGGGAAATCGAGCAAACAGAGCAACCGACATTCGTGATTCCATCCCGTGACCCGCAGGTGTAAAATCTTCGTGCAAAGGCAGGTCTTCTGACTCATCCCGTCCGTCGCGCCTTCCCGGCTTCATGGCCAGTGGCAAAAGAGAGCGATCGAACTATTCCCCGAAAGGAAACAGGACTTACAGCAGCGAGCACTGTTCCGGATTCGCACCGGATTCCCTATTACTCCGCACGCTTCGAAAAAACATACGGATACCTTTTGCGGGTGCAAATATACGAATAATATTTAATTCGAAAATTCAAAAAAACACGACGACCTCTTGACTTCGCCTTTTCGTCAGCGTATATTTGCAGACGCGCCCTTCCCGTTTCCCGAAACGGGCGCCCATCCTTTCTCTATTTTTTCGATTTCCGCCTGTCGCCGGACTCTTCCGGACGGCAATGACACTGTTTCATCCGACTAAAAAACACACGACATGCCCCGAGGACGCAACAAAGCCCTGATCGCCCGACGCGACGAAATGCTCTGCCACCGCTATCACTACTGGACCGAAACGCAGCGTCTGCGCTTCGACGACACCCTGAAAATCCTCTCCGAAGAGGAATTCTTTCTCTCCGAGGAGCGCATCCTGACCATCCTCCGCGCCAACGGCGACACGCTCCGCGAACTCGCCGGCCGGCCTACTCCGAAAATGCGAAGAGAGCGCTTCCCGACAAGGCGCCATACACCCTCTCCCCGGAAATGATCCGACGGATACGCCCGTCCCTGGCAATAAGGATATTCGGCCCGTTCATTCCTGCGATCCGGCAAAAAGAGGCATCCGCACATCTCCATTCGGAAAAAACAGCTATTTTTGCAGCCGGAACAATCCCGGAACGAAACAAAATGGACTGGTTTACGGATCTTTTTACCCAACATTCGGCCATTCAAGCCGTCGTCGTGCTCTCGCTGATCTCGGTGTTCGGCATGATGCTGGGCAAAGTGCGTTTTTTCGGAATTTCGCTCGGCGTGACGTTCGTTTTCTTCATCGGCATCGCAGCGGGCCATTTCGGACTCTCGGTCGATCCTTCGATGCTGGCTTTCGCCGAAAGTTTCGGGCTCGTACTCTTCGTCTATGCATTGGGATTGCAGGTCGGCCCCGGTTTCTTCAGTTCGCTCCGCTCGGGCGGCATCCGGCTGGTTTCGCTCGCCACGCTCATCGTCCTGACAGGTTCGGCACTGGCCGTAGGGCTCGGCTATGCGACCCGTGTTCCCATGAGCGACATGGCAGGCATCCTGTGCGGCGCCACGACCAACACCCCGGCGCTCGGTGCGGCACAACAGATGCTCTCGCAGATGCAGTTGGACAGCAACAACGCCACGCTGGGCTGTGCATTGACCTACCCGCTGGGTGTCGTAGGCGTGATTCTGGGCATCATCGCCGTACGCAAACTCTTCGCCCGGCCCTCGGACATTCCGCAACCGGACGCCGAACATAAAAAGAATATCTTCATCGTCGAATTCAAGATTTCCAACCCCGGCGTCGTCGGTAAAAGCATCCGCGACGTCGCGGCATACAGCCACCACCATTTCGTCATCTCCCGCCTTTGGCGTGCCGGGCAGGTTTCGATTCCGACTTCGGACTCGACCCTCGAATCGGGTGATCTGGTACTGGTAATCACCTCGCCGGACGACGTGCAGGCACTGGAACTCCTCTTCGGCGAGCGGGTACAGAAAGACTGGAATACGCACGACATCGACTGGAACGCATTGGACAGCCAGCTCATCTCCCGGTCGATCATCGTCACCCGCCCCGAAATCAACGGCCGCAAACTCAGCTCGCTGCGTCTGCGAAACCTGTACGGCATCAACATCAGCCGGGTGCATCGTTCGGGCGTACAACTGCTCGCCACGCCCGATCTCACGCTGCAACTGGGCGACAGCCTGACGGTAGTGGGTGAAGCGCAGGCGATCGAAGGCGTCGAAAAAATCCTCGGCAATGCCGTCAAACAGCTCGACGAACCCAACCTGATTCCGGTTTTCATCGGTTTGCTCCTGGGCCTGCTGCTGGGAAGCATCCCTTTCGCGGTACCGGGTATCAGTCTCCCTGTCAAACTGGGACTCGCAGGCGGCCCGATCATCCTCGGCATCCTGATCGGGACCTTCGGCCCCCGCATCCACATCGTCACCTACACCACGTTGAGCGCCAACCTGATGCTCCGGGCATTGGGACTGTCGCTCTATCTGGCCTGCCTGGGGCTCGAAGCGGGCGCCCATTTCGTCGAAACGATCATGCGCCCCGAAGGAATGCTCTGGATCGGACTGGGATTCCTCCTCACGTTCGTCCCCATCGTTATCGTAGCCGCCCTGTCGCTGCGGTTCTTCAAACTCGATTTCGGACAGGTAGCCGGCATCATGTGCGGCAGCATGGCCAACCCGATGGCGCTGAACTATGCCAACGACTCGATCCCCGGCGATCATCCGGCCGTGGCGTACGCGACGGTCTATCCCGTATGCATGTTCCTGCGGGTCATCATCATTCAGATTCTGATCATGTGCTTTATTTAGCGGTCGCCGGACGGCAGACCGCCCTGCGTTCCGAAGAGGCGCAGCGAACGGAACCGGGGACTCAACGCCCGACATCCGGCAGCTCCGCCACACGGCGGATCTCGCCTTCGAAATTGGGGGTAAAGATCCCGCCGCCCACTCCTTCGGCGATCTCGCGCAGTGTCCAGAAGCGACCTCCGTCCAACTCGCCGCTCGGTACGACAGGCCCATCGTACACCGTCTTATAGACATAGACCAACTCCCGTTCGCGTTCCGACTCGAACAGGTAGGTCAGCACGTGCTGCGGTTCGAAATCCGTCACGCCGACCTCCTCGCGCACCTCGCGCCGCAGAGCAGCGAGAGGCTCTTCCCCCCAATCCACATGGCCGCCTACGGCCGTATCCCACCGTCCGGGCTGGATATCCTTCCACGCCGGACGTTTTTGCAGGTAAAGCTCCCCGCAGGAGTTGAACAGATGAAGGTGCACCACCGGATGCAACAGCATCGACCCGCCGTGGCACTCGCCCCGCGTGGCCCGGCCGACGACACGTCCGGCGGCATCGACCACCGGGAACAGCTCTTCCCGATTATCCGCGCATTTCATTTTCCGACAATATTCTATGAGTTTTATTCCGACCGTAAAGACTGCAATAGACGGAGAACATGACGAAGCCCAGCAGGGCCATCGCCGCACCGGGCAGGGCGGCATATTGAGGCCCCAGGCCGAAACTGATCGGCAGACCGCCGAAGTAGGCACCCAAAGCGTTACCGAGGTTGAACGCGATCTGGATCGACGCGGCGCCGAGCATCTCCCCGCCCGGCGCATTCTCCAAAATAAGCAGTTGCTGGGGCGATGAAACCCCGAAGAGCGAAGCCGTCGTCAGGAACATCAGCGGAATCACGAGCCAGTCGATCCGAGCCGCGAAGAAGATCCCTACGAGCAACAGACAGATCATCCCCTGAATAAAGCGGGCGACCCGTTCGGGAGAGAAGCGGTCCGACAGATGCCCGCCCGCGAGATTACCCACCAGCATTCCCAGCCCCGCGACCATCATCACGGCTGTCATCGCCTGCCCGGGGATGCCCGCCACACGCGTCATGGTCGGAGTCACGTAGCTGTACCAGCAGAAAACACCTCCATTGGCCAGCAGCGTAGCCAACAGAATCAGCCAGGGAGCCCGCGAACCGAGGAACCGGAATTGCCCCTTCAATCCCGTATCGGGCAGCGCCGGCAGGGCAGGCACCCAGCGGGCGATCAGCAGCAGAGCCATAATTCCCCACAGCCCGACCATCCCGAAAGCCAGCCGCCACGAAAGATAGCTGCCCAAATAGGTACCCAACGGCACACAGAACAGGTTGGCGACAGTCATCCCGAGGATCATGATAGACACGGCCTGGGTTTTGTGTCCCGGATCGGCCACCCGCTCCGCAACGATCGAACCTACGCCGAAGAAAGCCCCGTGAGGCAGGCCCGACACGAACCGCATCGCCAAGAGCATCCAAAAGTCGGGCGCCAGCGAAGCGCAGACGTTACCCAGGACAATAAGAGCGGCAAGAGCGAGCAGAATCCCCTTCAACGCCCGCTTACGTGCGATGAGCACCGTCGCGGGAGCCCCGACGCAAACCCCGATGGCATAGGCCGAAATCAGGTCCCCGGCCCGGGGGATGGAAACGCCTAAATCCCTCGCCACATCGGGCAGAATCCCCATCATGACGAACTCGGCCATACCGAGAGCCAACGTGCCGAAAGCCAGGGCGATCAAACTCTTTTTCATAAATCGACTCTTTTTACCGACGGCTCCGCACTCCGGAGTACGGAATCTCTTTCGCAACTTTCGCATTCTTCGGACCGCTCCGCAGCTCGACAATACGGCGCGTCCGAAGCACGGTCTTTTGATTCGGAGAACAAAAATAGCGCATATCTTCCCCTCTTCCGCCTAAAACGAAAGAATTTCTCACCGACCTGACAAACCGGCCCTCCCGGATTCTCCCTAACGGGATGAATCCGGGAGGGCCGATTATATCCTATCCGAAAGCCCAAAGAGAGCCGTATGACTGAGATCAATACCCCAGCCAGTGAAGCCACTCGAGCGCTTCGGGCGTCAGCTTGTCATCGCGGTCCACCCAGGTTCCGGACTCGATGAGCAACTTTTTATACTCCTCGATACGGCGCGTGATCGGAAAATCGGGTCGCGGCAGCGCACTCTTCTCCGCACGCTCCGAAGGGCGAATCGTCCGGTCGAAAACCTCCCGAAGCGCCGGGCGCCGGTGTCCCTCCCACTTGAAATCTTCGAGAAAAAGAGCCTGCGTCTCCGGAATCTTATCCATCGGGAAAATCGAATAGACCGGCTGATTGCGGTAGGTAATGCCTTCGACCGTATTGTTGTCGATATAGTAGGTAGCCGCACCGCTTTGGATGGACATCAACCCCACCGGTTCGGGCGAATCGTCCTCCTGCATATAATAGATGGTCTGCACGTTACCGTCCACGTCGTTGCGATAGATCTTGTTATTGCGGAAATAGGCAGTAATCAGCTTGCCCGTCACCTGGTTGTAAGTCATCGTGTCGATCTCGCTCGACATAACCGGACGGCCGACGAATTCCGCTTTCTGGAGTTTGGAGTTTTCGGTATAGATCTTCATCACGTCCGAAGTGATCTGGTTGTCCTGATTCCAAAGCACGGGATCGATATAGAGCAGGATCATCGAGTCCGTGGAAACGGCCACCAGGGAATCGCAGACCGCCTGGAAGTCGTTGCGGAAGATCTTTACCCGGCGATACCCCTTGACCAACCGGTAGAGGGAATCTCCAGCAGGTGCAGCGATCGAATCCCCCCGCAAAGAGTCCGCTGCCGCAACCCCGGCCTTGAGCGAATCGAGCTGCATGGAATCGCGTCCCAGCGAATCCGCAGCAAGAGAGTCCCGGAACAAAGAATCCAACGCGGCAAAAGCCCTGGCCTCCCGCAGGGAGTCGGCGACCAGCGAATCGAGAGCCGACGCCGGAAGCTTGCCTTTCAGGATCGCCTTCCCGGTTTTGGCACGCCGCTTGGCCCAGATTTTCTCCATACGTTCGGCGCGGCGCTCCAGGTTCTTTCTGCGCAATGCCTCCTCCTTCTGTTTCGCAGCGTCGAGCTTGGCAGTAGCCCGAGCCTGACGTGCTTTGGCGATCTGCGCCAGCTTCTCCTTGCGGGCCGCTGCCGCCTGCGCCTTTTTCACGGACGCTATGCTGTCGGCCTGTGCCCGCAATTGAGCTTTCAAGCTGTCGGCCTGGGCTTTCCGCTCCCGCTTGGAAAGAATATGCACGGAAGAATCCGCAGGAAGCGATTTTGGACCGGCCTGCGCAAGGCTGTCGGAAAAAAGCGTATCCACCGCAGAAACGGCGGCCACGGAATCGGCAGGGGTCATTCCGCCCCCCACCCGATCAAGGCTGTCGGAAAGAAGCGTATCTATTGCTGGGGCGGCATCCAGAGAATCGCCCCCCGTTCCTCCTTTTTCAGCCGGAACAGCCGCTATGGGTTCTGCAGCGGAACCAGAACCGGCATCCGCAGTTTCGGACGAGGTTTCGACGGCTCCGGCCGCAGCCTGCGGAGCAGCGGCATCCGCCTGCGATCCATCCTGCGAGGCTTTTGGACCCGCAGCACTCGGTTTCGCAGCCAGTGAATCCGCAGACGATCCCCCCTTAGAGCCGGCCAGAGAATCTGCCGCCTTTTCCTTCACCTTCGCCAACGAATCGGCACGTGCCTGCTCGCTCTTCGAGATCGTATAAAGAAACATCGAATCGGCACACATATAGAGCGAATCGCTCTGACTCGTATCGTAGCTGACCACCGAAGGTCGCTGCGTGAGCAGAGCATTGCCCGGCTCCTTCCAATATTCGCCGTAATCGCCGAAAGCGAGCACTTTGTGCTCGGCGTCGTCGATCTGGATATTCCGGAACAAAAGAGCATGCCCGGACTCCCGGTAATAGTCGAGGCTGTCGCTCCACAGCTCCTGCTTTTCGGTCATCACATACCCGTTGCGAGTCAGCACGTAAAGCTCGCGCGGCTTTTCGTAACGTCCCCGGTCGGCATAAATGTAATCGCCGCCTTCGTTCCAGATGTTGGTTCGCTCGAAGAAATGAGCCTGGTCGGTATCCGTATCGTACACCACCGAATCGCCCTTGAGTTCGTACTTGTCGTTGCGCATCTCGACACGATCCACACAGATAATCTGGTGCGTATCGGCATAATAGTAGCCCCGGTCGGATTCGAGGTGATTCTCGCGGTTGGTCAGCATACCGCCTCCGCTGAAAGTACCGATATTGTCCAGCGTATTGAACCGGAAATCGTAAGTATAGAGCGTCGCATCCCCATCGACGACCTTCACCAGCGGAGCATAGACCCGTGCCTCGTTGATCTCACCGTTGTAGTCGGCCCGGTCGCCGTAAATGTATGTCTCTTTTTTATTGATCAGTACGTTGCCGAAGCACTCGATGCGCTTGTCGTTGTAGCGGATCGCGCTGTCGCAGGTAATGACCGCCCCGTTGTGCTGGGCCGCGAAATGTCCTACGAGCACCGTCGCGGTCGTATCGCCGTAAGGAATAGGATATCCCCGGTCGGCGACGAAATCGACCACCTTGTTCGACTCGGGGTCCTGGGCCGGAGCACCCGGAGCCGACGGGGTATGAACACCCGCAACGGGAACGGCCAGCGGCCTGTTCCCCGCGAGGATCACACCTCCGGCGACACCTGCGACCAGCAGTGCGCACACTATTTTTCGCAATCCCTTCGGCATCGGACGATCTCTATTTTACCCAGTTCTTATTTTCGAACTCTCCGTCCCGAAATTCGGGATCGATATAAATGTACATGCCCTCGATCTTCTTGTCGAGCCACTCCTTGAACACTTTTTCGCGTTTGGCGTTCAGCGCCAGCTGTTCGACGCGAATATAGTCCTCGTTGAGCGAAACCTTGTGCGGAGGGATCACCTTCACGAGCTTGACGATCTTGCTGAGCTGGTTGCCCATCCAGTCTTCGGTCTGATAGGCGTCGGAAATTTCGCCCTCCTTAAGATTGCGCAGGGCATTGTAGTCGTCGAGGCTCTTGCCACCGGCCCGGCCGAAATCCTCCTTCAGAAAGCGTGTTTCGGTCGCACCAGCCTCATAGTAATGCGCCGCCTCCAGCAAATCGTGGTTGGTCACCACGCCGCCGTTCATCTTCGAATTATCGTCGTCGGAAAACTTCCGGGCCGCCTCCTCGAAAGTAATCGAATCCTTACGGATCAGGTTTGCGATACTGTCCAGCATACGGGCCGGAGCCGCCAGCTCCTCGAGCGTATAGGAGGGTCGCAACACGATATGACGCGCATGGTACATACGCCCCTTCTGGTCGATCAACTGAATCAGGTGATAACCGTATTGCGTTTCGACGACCTCGGAAACCTGCCCCGGCTTCAGATCGGCCAATGCGTCCGCAAACTGCCGCACGAACCCGTCCAAAGGCTGGGGGTCCAGTTCGCCGCCGCTGATAGCCGAACCGTCCATCGAATACATGCGGGCCATGATGTCGAAACGGGTCTGCCCCTTGATGATGCGCTCGCGCATATCCAGCAACCGCTCCTTGGTGCGCTGCTTGGCCTCCTTGATCGACGCCGGGAAACGGGTGATCTGGGCATAAACGTACTGTTCGGGGATAGTCGGCAGACTGTCCGGATCGGTCTTCTTGTAGTAACGCTCCACCTCGCCGGGAATCACCTTGATTTTCCCTACTACGGAACTCTGCATAGCCTGGGCGTATGCCTGCTCCTCGTAACGCTGACGCAGCATTTCGCGCACGTTGAAGATCGGCATATGCTGTTTGGTTTCGAGCGCGGCGATAGAACCCGCATCGTCGATGAGCGCCTGCAAATGGGCTTCCACCCGCTGTGCGATGCCCGAATAGCTGACATCCACCGAATCGATGAGCGCCTGATTGAACAGCAGCTTCTGCATCAGCAGTTGTTCGAGCGCTTCGTCGTGGGGATCGCGGTCCGAAGTGTAACCCTGCTGGCGGCGCTGTTCCACCAGCTCGCCCGCATATTCGTCCACCTCCGACCAGAGGATCGACGATCCGCCGACGACGGCCACCACGCGGTCCAGCATCACCTGCCGCTTCTGGGCGGCCCCTGCAAAAATCGCCAGCACCAACGCTGCGCAAAACAGAATCTTCTTGCTCATCAGTTCTCTATTTTTTCTTCTTCATGGATCTTCACTCTCCCCTCCTCGACCGCTTTTCGGTAAACCTCCTCGTCGTAGGCCCGAATGATCTCGTTCTGCCGCTGGTTGTAGAGGATGCGGCGCACGATCGCCTCGCTGCGCTCCAGCGGTTCGGGATCGCCCGGACGAAGCACGTCGCTTATTTCGAAATAGTAGCGCGAATGACCGTCGCTCATCTCCTGTACGGCCCGCGAGGAGAGCAGGGCGTCGTAACTCTGGTTGCGCAATGTGGGCAGATAGCCCAGAAACTCGGAGAAGGTCACCCACGAAGAGGAGAAATCGTTCAGTACGAAATTGTTCTTGGTACAGATGTCGGCGAACTCTTGCTGCCGGGATGAGCCGGGCTGCGTCATCAACTTGCGCAGCTTCGGCGCCTGCCGGTTGTTGGCGTCGAAGCGAACGATCCGCCCCTTGACCAGGGTTTGATTGACCTTGAAATCCGACGCGTGTTCACGGTGATAGGCAGCAATCTGATCGGCGGTAACGAGCGTATCGATGCGCTCCTCGATCAGATGCTGGTCGAACTTACGGATCAACAACGCCTGGCGGTACTCCTCGACCAGCGAATCGATGTCCTGCTCGGCATCGGAGAAAAGTTCTTCGGCCTCGTGCAATTTAAGCTGTTTGTGCACCCACTTTTCGACATAACGGTTTACGAAAGCCACGCTGTCCTCGCCGACCACTCCCTTCGGAATCGCAGCCTTAACCTCTCGCGCGTACAATTTTCTACCGGCAGCCTCGGCCAACACGACCCGACCTCCGCCCCAATAGCGGGGCACTTCCTGGCACCCTACCGCAAGTACGAGCAGCAGAACAGCTCCTATTTTGGCACAAAAACTCATAACTACAAGGGACAAAGATAATGAAAGCCGAGAGCCTAACCAAATTTATTTGAGTTAAGCCGAGGCGCATCCTATCGTCTAAAAAAGATACTTTTTACCCGAACCTAACGTACCGTGCATCCCGAATATTACATTACGCCCTAATTTATCGTATCGAAAAAACCGGATGCTCCGGTGCAGATAATCCGGGGAAAACCGGCACAGACAATACTTCTGCATGATACCCGCCGACGATCCCGCTCCTGCGGTACGCCGCAAAATAGCCCCCGACCGTCACAACAGGTTACCGGATCGTATTTTTATCCAACTTTTTCGCCCGGGCCAGCAAACGGTAGATCATATAGCCCGATGCGGCGAAAAGCACGAGCGCAACGACGTAAACGATCGTATAAAGTGTATCGCTGCCGATAACCGAACGTATCGTGGCCCCGTCCAGTCCGACCATAATCAACAGGAAAGCCGCGCCGTTGTTCATGGCATGGAGCAGAACGACCGAAAAGATCGAATTGGTCTCGATGTAGATGAAACCCAGGATCAGGCCCATCACGAAAGCATTGACCGCCAGCGCCGGATGTCCGTGCAACACGGCGAAGAACGCCGACGAGAGGAACAAAGCCGCTACGACGCCGTACTTGGCCCGCACCGACTCGAGAATGATGCCCCGACAGAGGAACTCTTCCAACAGAGGAGCCATAACCACCAGCGTAATGATCGCCCAGAAACCCCGGCCGTAAACTGCGGACGAAGGCATCGGAAGCAGCTCCACCACCGGTTCGATGACGATACCGGCAGCCAGCATCATCACCAGTCCCCAAAGCAGCAGAACCGGATTGAGGCCCCGCGCCGAAAAGCGCAGCGTCTTGCTCGTTCCGTGCCGCAAGCGGCGATAGAACAGCGTGAAAAGAATCATCAGTCCCATCGTCACCAGGTAGGTGAAAGCCGTAAAACGCGCCAGAGCGTCCTGTTGTTCGGGCGTCGGAGCGACGTTGCCGCGCAACAAGTCCCAGTCCGGAAAATCGAACCCGGCGAGACGGGCGGCAAGCAGTCCGACGAATTGCAGCAAATACCAGATTCCTACCAGAGCCAACAGGTCGATAAGGGTCGGAAATCGGTATTTATGAGCCGGTTGCGGCGTTTGTCCCCGATCGGATGTTCCGGGAGTATCCCCAACAGGAGCTTGCGGACGGACATCGGACGGAGTCGTGGAATCGGTATGTGCCATAGCTTCTATGTTTTATCTTCGGTATAAAGACCTGTTTTACGCTTCGAAGATAGGCATTTTTCAGGTATCGTTATGGTTTTTCCCGATAAAATTCGTATTTTTGGCCGATTATAACCCGTTAAAATCAGCAAACATGGCAAAGGTCATCGCATTGGCCAATCAGAAAGGCGGCGTGGGCAAGACGACCACGGCCATCAACCTCTCGGCGTCGCTCGCGCTGCTGGGCAAGAAAGTTCTCCTGCTGGACGCCGATCCGCAGGCCAACGCCACGTCGGGACTGGGCTTCGATATCAACCTGGAGGGCATTTACGAGTGCATCACCGGAGCGAAGACGGCGGCCGACGTAATCCTCCAAAGCCCGGACGTAAAGAACCTCTGGCTGCTCCCCTCGTCGATCGACCTGGTGGCCGCCGACACCGAGCTACCGAAGATGGAGAACGGACACCACGTGATCCGCCGCATCGTGGAGAGCGTGCGCGACCGTTACGACTATATCCTGATCGACTGCTCCCCCTCGCTGGGCTATACGACGGTGAATATCCTTACGGCCGCAGACACGGTGCTGATTCCCGTACAGTGCGAATACCTCGCGCTCGAAGGGCTCTCGAAGCTGCTCAACACCATCCGCATCGTCAAGAACGGACTGAACCCGGCGCTCGAAATCGAAGGCTTCGTGCTGACGATGTACATGCGCAACCGCCTCAACAACCAGGTGGTGAACGAAGTTCGCAACCACTTCGGAGAGCTGGCCTTCGACACAATAATTCAACGCAATATCCGTTTAGGAGAAGCCCCCTCGCACGGAAAACCCGTCATCTTGTACGATGCTTCCGCCGTCGGGTCGGCTAATTACCTCACGTTGGCCAAGGAGCTCCTGAAACGCAACCGCAAAAGCAATCAAAAAGCAAAATAGCATTATGAAACAGAAGGGATTAGGACGCGGTCTGGACGCCATTTTCGGGAGCGAACACCTGGATGCCAGGCTCAAACCGATGACCGAAATGGCGGAGATCTCCGTTTCGGCGATCTTCCCCAACCCCACGCAGCCGCGCACGGAGTTCGATGAAGAGGCGCTCGAAGAGCTGGCCGACTCGATCCGCACGCTGGGCGTAATCCAACCCATCACGGTCAAACGCACCGACGACGGACGCTACCTGATTATCAGCGGCGAACGCCGCTGGCGGGCCGCCCGCAAAGCCGGACTGGAGTCCCTGCCCGCCTATATCCGCGAAGTGGACGACGAGAACCTGCATGCTATGGCCCTGGTGGAGAACATCCAGCGCGAAGACCTCAACGCCATCGAAATCGCCCTGGGAATGCAGCGGCTGATCGACGAATGCAACCTCACGCAAGAGGCGCTCTCGGAAAAGGTCGGCAAAAAACGCTCGACGGTGTCGAACTACATGCGCCTTTTGAAACTGCCCAACGAAGTACAACTCGCCCTCAAGGAGGGGCTTATCTCGATGGGACACGCCAAAGCGATCGCCGGAGCTCCCGAAGAGTTGCAACTGCGCCTGCTCAAAAAGTGCATCCGCAAGGGACTCTCCGTGCGCCAGATCGAGGAACTGGTCCGCGCACTGACCGACCCTGCGGCAAAACCCGCAGCTCCGGCCGAAGACGAGGAGTATCCCGAATCGTATGCGCGGCTGGTGGAGCAGCTCGAAAAATTCTTCTCGCAGGAGATCAGCATCAAACGCTCGAAAAACGGCGGCGGTCGCATCGTGATCGACTTCTCGGACGACCGGGACATCGACCGCTTCATCGAAAAATTCGAGAAAAGAGGCGCTTCCGCCGAAATCCGCAACAATAAATAGATGAAACACACCCGGGGATATATCCGTCTGTTGGTGCTTTTCGCCTTTCTCGCATTGTGCGGAGCAGGCGAAGCATCGGCCCAAGTTCCGTTGGACCGTTACCGTAGCGCGAAAACTTTCGTGCGCAGCGGTCTGATGCCCAAACCGGACAGCCTGGCCAAAAACCATCTTACGGACTCTCTGCTACTGATGCGGGTGGACTCTCTGCTTCAGGACAGTACCCTGCGCGATTCGCTGCTGCGTTCGGGCATCGATTCGCTGCGGCTCCGGGATTCGCTGGCTGCGAGACTGCACCCGCAATTCGTCCCCGACTCGGCCCTGCTTCTGAAAACCGACTCCCTGCCCGCAGCACTCGGAGCGCCCGACTCGCTCGCAGGCCGAAAAGACCTCCGCCCCCGGCGCGATACCATCTCGCTGTCGGGCGTAAGTTGGATCTCGCTGGTAGCGCCCGGTTTCGGACAGATCTACAACAAGCAATATTGGAAGCTGCCGATCCTCTACGGAACGGTAGGTGCGGGACTGACCCTCTTCTTCCACGAAAACAACACCTACAAACCTCTCAAACGACAATACAACGCCCTGCTGGAAAACGGTACGGCCCGCACGGAGGAGTTGGACGACGTACAGTCCCGTATGATCCGCAGCAATACGCGCAGGCAGATCTATCTCGGGCTTACGGTCGCCTCCTACCTTTACTTCCTGGGCGATGCGGCGGTCAACTACCGCTACGACGCCTCCCCCGTAAAGAAAGCCACGACACTGGCCACGATCTTCCCCGGTGCCGGACAAGTCTATAACAAAAGTTACTGGAAACTGCCTTTCGTCGTAGGCGGACTGGCAACCACGATCTATACCATCGACTGGAACAATCGCGGCTACAAGCGTTTCAAGAAAGCCTACTCCGATCGTAGCGCCTACGACAAAGCCCTGGAAGAGCACCAGAAAGACCCGGAGCACCATCCCGACCCGCCTGTAGCCAAGGGCGAATTCGGTACTAAGTACTCAGCGGAATTTCTCAAAAACCTCAAGGATAATTACCGCCGTAACCGAGACTTGTGCATCATCATCACTGCCGGACTCTACGTGCTGCAAATCATCGACGCCCATGTGGACGCTCATCTGAAAAGTTACGATATTTCGGACGATTTAAGCGTAGAGTTCACGCCGGCGGTGAATTACGTCTATTCCCCGACCGCCGGCGGACACCGTCCGACCTTCGGATTCAATCTCAATCTGAACTTCTAATTCCACCATGAAAAAACTCCTCGCCTGCACCCTTTTTCTTTCGCTCTTCCTCGGCTGTGCCACCGCAACCGCCCAGAGCCGGAAAGAGCGCCGTGCCAAGAGAAAAGCCAAGACCGAAAAGCAGGCTTCGAAATCGACCCATACTCCCGTTTCGGTCGAACCGGAAAAAACAACGGCAGAAAAAACAGAGGTACGGACAACGGAACCCTACTGTCCGGAACTGAACCGCAATCTCACCCCGGCCCAGATCGACTCGCTCGTGGCTCTCTGGCGAGAAAAGCAGGCCCTGCAATCCTACGATACGTTTTTCAACGACTATATCGATATCGACAGCCTCGCTTTCTCGGGTGACACGACCCCCGATTCGGTCTATGCCAATCGCCTGCGGGCACTCGTATCACCGGTGCAACTCCCCTTCAATCCGATCGTCAAAAACTACATCCGCCGTTACGTCGATACCCGCTACGGAACAATCAACCGGGTGTTGAGCCTCTCACGCTACTATTTCCCGCTGATCGAGGAAGAGCTCATCAAGGCCGACCTGCCCGTCGAGCTGCGTGCCCTGCCGATCATCGAATCGGCTCTCTCGACCACGGCCACCTCCCCGATGGGTGCTGTCGGACTGTGGCAATTCATGCCCGCGACAGGCAAAAGTTACGGACTGGAGATCAATTCGTTCGTCGATGAACGTCGGGACCCGGTGCAAGCGACCCGCGCCGCCTGCCGTTACCTGAAGGATCTTTACAGCATCTACCACGACTGGACACTCGCCATCGCCGCCTACAACTGCGGTCCGGGCAACGTAAACAAAGCCCTGGCCCGCGCCGGCGGAGGGACGACCTTCTGGGACATCTACGAATACCTGCCCCGCGAAACCCGCGGGTACGTACCGGCCTTCGTCGGAGCCTCCTATGCCTATGCCTACCACCAGCAGCACGGTATCCAGAGCGAAAACCCGCCCATGCCGCTGGCGACCGATACGATCCGCGTGACCCGCCTGCTCCACTTGGGACAAGTGGCCTCGACACTCGACATTCCGATCGAAACTTTGCGGACACTCAATCCGCAATACAAAATGGACATCATCCCGGCTACGATCAAAAGCTACACGCTGGTACTCCCCCAGCATTACCTCTGCCAGTACATCGCCAGCGAAGAGGAGATTCACCGGAAAGACTCCACCTATCTGAAAGAGTACATCAATCCGGCCAACATCGAAAAGAAGAAACTCGCGGACGCCACCCCCGCATACACCACCTACACGGTCAAGCGAGGCGATACGCTGGGTGCAATCGCCCGTCGTTACAGAACCACTACGGCACAAATCATGAAGCTGAACAAGCTGAAAAACGCCAACAAGTTGCGGGAAGGCCAACGGCTCAGGATCCCGGTCCGCCGATAATCTTCTCCGATGAACGTCCCGACCGATACCATCGTCGCTCCCGCCACCGCTTCGGGCGGAGCCATCGCCGTCATCCGATTGAGCGGTCCCGAAGCCATCGCCTGCTGCGACCGTATCTTCCGGGGACGCAAGCCGCTGGCCGAAGCCGCCGGGCACACCCTGCATTACGGCGAAGTCATAGACGGGGACAGAATGATCGACGACGTAGTCGCGGCCATCTATCGTGCACCGCACTCCTACACGGGCGAAGATGCCGTCGAGCTATCGTGTCACGGTTCGCACTACATCGTCTCCGAAATCATCGCACTCCTGCTTCGCTCCGGCGCTCGTATGGCGCAACCGGGCGAATTTACCATTCGGGCCTTCCTCGCAGGCCGGATGGACCTCGCGCAAGCCGAAGCCGTCGCCGATCTGATCGCTTCCGATTCCCGGGCTTCGCACGCCATGGCCTCGACCCAGATGCGGGGCGGATATTCGGCGGCACTGGGTGCGTTGCGCGACGAACTGCTGCAACTGGCCTCGCTCCTCGAACTCGAACTCGACTTTTCGGAAGAAGACGTTCAATTCGCCGACCGCGCACGCCTGCGGGAGATGATGCTCCGCATCGAAAGCGAAATCACCCGCCTGACGGATTCCTTCAAACTCGGCAATGCCATCAAAAAAGGGGTGGCAGTCGTTATCGTCGGAGAACCCAACGTCGGCAAAAGCACCCTTCTGAACCGTCTGCTGGGCGAAGAGCGGGCCCTGGTATCCGACATCGCAGGCACCACACGCGACACGATCGAAGAGACGCTCAATATCGACGACGTTCTGTTCCGCTTCATCGACACCGCCGGGCTGCACGATACCGCCGATCGCCTGGAACAAATGGGCATCGACCGCACGCAGGAGATGATCCGCCGCGCACAAATCGTACTTCAGGTCGTCGATGCGACCTGCCCGATACCTCCCGCCATACAGATTACGCCCGAACAGACTCGCTTGCTCATCGTCAATAAATGCGACAGCCCGGATGCACATATCACTGAATCGAAGGTATCCTCCGGCTGCGGGGTCGAATACAGAGTATCGTCGGCAAACCCCGACACTCTTTTCATCTCGGCAAAAACCGGCGAAGGAATCGAACGGCTCCTTGCCAGACTCCGCGCGACTTTCGACACCGGAAGCATCTACGACGGCGATCCCGTCATCTCGAACAGCCGCCATCTGGACGCCCTGCGCCAAGCCCTCGACGCCCTGCACCGAGCCCTCACGGCCCTCGATGACGATCGTCCGGCCGACCTCTTAAGCGAAGATATCCGCCAGGTCATCCACCACCTGGGCACCATCACAGGCGAAATCACCAACGACGATATTCTCGGCCAAATATTCTCGAAATTCTGCATCGGAAAATAGGTCGTCATTTTTCCAATTAACCAAAACGCCATTTCGCCAGCACATCATCGGCATATAAACAGCAATAACAAAGCTATTTACAGTTTTATCTGCCAAACAAAATTTTCTCATCTCTTTGCTGTACGGATGCAAATAATTTGTTACTTTTGTGTTGCTATTCTGTTACTCGGCCAAAATGAGTAACAGAAGTAACAAAAATCATTCAACGCAAAAGGATATGGCGGAGATCAAAGAACCGATCCGGATCAGGCGCAAGAAGCTGACGAACGGGAACGTCAGCCTCTACCTCGACATCTACCTGAACGGAAAGCGGGAATACGAATTTCTGAAACTGTACCTCATTCCCGAAAAGACAAAAGCCGACAGGGAGGCGAACCGGCAAACCCTCCAACTCGCCAACTCGATCAAGGCACGGCGCATCGTCGAGGTGCAGAACGGCGAGCATGGCTTCAAGTCGGCATACGCCTCCGACACCCTCTTCTTCGACTACTACCGTGCGATGTGCGCCCGGCGGCTCGGAGCGGAGAGTACCGGAAATTGGGGGAATTGGAAATCATGCCTGAAACACCTCCAAAAATACGAGCCGAACGAGCGGATCAGGTTCTCGCAGATCACGCAGGAATGGGTGCAGGGATTTCGGGACTATTTAGAGAAAGATGCGTGCGCGTGGAGCTGCGACGAGCGGGATCGCATCAAGGATCATCCGCTGTCTCGCAATTCACGGGTCAGCTACTTCAATAAACTGCGGGCCTGCCTGAATCAAGCATACGAGGATCGCATCATACCTATCAACCCCATGAGGGGCGTCGAGGGTTTCAAGGCCGAAGAGGGAACACGCATGTACCTGACCATCGAAGAGGTGCAGCGGCTCGCTCAAACAGAATGCGAATATCCGGCCATCAAGCGGGCGTTCCTGTTCTCCTGCCTGACGGGACTGCGCCGCTCCGACGTGATCCGTCTGACATGGGGCGATGTGCATCAGCAGGGAGAGTTCACTCGGATTATCTTCAAACAGAAGAAGACCAGCGGACAGGAATATCTCGACATCCCGCCGCAGGCCGCCGAACTCATGGGCGAGCGCGGCAAGGACGCCGAGCATATCTTCCCCAACATCCACTCTCCGAGTTGCACCAACGAAACGATCAAAAGGTGGGTATTGCGGGCCGGAATCCATAAGGATATAACCTTCCATTGCGGCCGCCACACGTTCGCGGTGATGATGCTCGACCTCGGAACCGATATTTATACGGTCAGCAAGCTACTCGGACATCGGGAGCTATCGACCACGCAGATTTACGCAAAGGTGCTCGACAAGAACAAGCAGGCAGCGGTCGCCAAGATACCCGACATATTCTAACGAAGAAAGGCATCGGTTTCGATGCCTTTTTCTATTGCTGGAACATCATGCCCCGTCCGGTCAGGAGCCATGTCGCGGATATGCCGCAATCCCGAACCAGCGGAACGAGCCATCCGACCTCGAAATAGCCACGATTGCGGTCTTTACGCTGCGTATAGAAATGAGGCGGAGCTATCGAATTATCCCGGCAATATTCGGCGATACTCTTTATCAGCCGATTCTGTACGGCAATGTCGAACGCCGTGAAAAACCGCTCCATAATAGCCAACGTATTGTCGCTGTAAACCCGTCTGCGGCTCATTTCTTCTTCCCCTTGATTAGCGTCTTTTCCTCCGATTTAAGCCGTCGTTCGACTTTCTTCACATCTTCGCCCGCAGGGAGCTGTTCGGGGACGATACCCCGGCTCAAAAGCATATTGCGGACGGCGACGTTGTTATCGACATGCTCCTTTTCTATCGCCATCTGTCCGTGCAAATTCTTCTGCTCGGCATTTACAGAGGTCATTTCGGCGGCAAAATCTTTCGCTTTGATACCGATCGTCGGCAGAAAGTCGGCCAGCGGACGGGAATCGGGTGCACCGAGTTTGCGCTTTACCAATGCTGTATCAAGATGGAACAAAGCCCTATCCCCTTTCGACCGGATAATCGCAAAACCCCGGCTATCGACGCCGCGCTCATACAGGACGCCTGACAGTCGTTTTTCGGTTTCTGCCAGCTTCGCGCGAGCCTGCACCCGTTCGTAATCGAGGATTCTCTGCTGCACCAACTCCGCTCTACGGGTCTGCACAGCGAAATAGTTTTGTGCAAATGCGATCTGCGGCTTGCGGGGATCGCCGTTCTGCGCAATCAGGTAGCAGGCATAGCGGGTCAGCATATAATCATCAATCTCGCGCTGCGCACCTTTGGCAAGTTCGATCATTTTCCCGACGCGGGGAAAATGATCCTCGACATGCTCTCCTGCGTTTACACACGCATCCCGCGCCTTTTCGATTACATTGTAGAATTTTTCCCACTTCGAATAGCCGAGAAGCCCGCAAAGTTCTCGCGCACTCCAACATTCGATCCCCTCATACTCATTGGCGATAGATTCGAACTGCTCGAACAACTCCTTTATCTCTTCTGTTTTCATATATCCGACCTCTATTTATTATTCTTTTCTATAATCCCGATGAGCCGATCCATCTGCTCGTCCTTTTTTTCGAGCAGGGCGATGAATTTCTCCGACAGCGCATTGATCTGATTCGAATCACCCGATACCGCGATACCGTGATCCGTCGCTACCGTATTCCCGCTACCCTCATAGAAATAACAAACACTTTTGTTGGTAACACGGGCAATATCCTCGATCAACCCACTTTTGACATCCTCGGATTTCAGGGCACTATGCAGACGTTGATCCCCATTATGTCCGAGCATCCGCGCAACATCCGCAATTGTGATGCCCTCCGAGCGAAGTATGTCCTTTATCTTCTGTCCTGTCATATATGTTTGTATATCACAATGTTATTCTTATTCAAACGCAAATCCCAATCTATGCCAAATATTTTTCTTTGCAGAAAACAAAGAAATATGTTGGTTATCCAAACAAAAGTATTTATCTTTGCCCTTGCAATACGGGAAGATATTGACGCATCAATAAAATCCGTCGGGTGCAAATATATAAAAATAGTACCTAACAAGTGAATAATTATCGACGAAATATGAGCAGAACAGAGAAAAAATCATTTTTCGACCTCTATGCGGAGCAGAAAAAGAAGCCGACGCCCGCGCAGAATTTCATCGCCGAGATCGCTGCGCTCACGCATCGTTCCGAGAATACGGTCAAGATGTGGCTCTGCGGTCGGCAAGTCCCCGACGAGCTGACGCAGAGTATCATAGCCCGTCGCTACAACCTGAATATAAACGGCCTCTTCCCAAAATCGGAGGTGCAATCCAATGAAATATGAAAGCTCTGCTGAATTGGCGATACTACGTTCTGATGGTCGTCGGTATGATCGCCGTTATCGGGACATTCTCCGTCCCCATAGACGACCAACCGCTCGGAGCATGGCTGCTCGCCCTGATAATCCCGAAGATCATCGGATTCGGGGCTTGGTATCTCATCTTTCGGATGTGCGACTATTGGGACGCTCGCGGGCTGATTCCCGAAATGTCGAAAACGATGCAGGAGGAGGACGACACATGGGAGTAGAGGAAAGATTGGAACGTATCGAGCGGCTTCTACTTCTCGGTTCGAAAGAGGTGCTCAATACCTCGGAGATCGCCCTGTTGCTCGGCATATCCGAAAGCCGCGTGCGGCATTTGACGAGTGCAAAGAAGATTCCGCACTACAAGCAGGGCAACAAAATCTATTTCAGGAAAAAGGAGATCGAAGCATGGCAGCTTCAATCCCGCGTCCCGACCGACGATGAAATCCGCAGCAGGGGCACGACCTACGCCGTAACGCATAAATAGCAGAGATATGAACGACAACCCTAATATTCAGGAATCCGAAAGCCAATGCAAGCGCATACTCGCCTACTTGCTGAACGGAAGCCGGATCACGAGCCTCGAAGCATTGCGGCTCTTCGGGTGCATGAGGCTCGCATCACGCATCAGCGACCTGCGGAAAAGCCATCCCGAAATCAAGTTCAAAGCAACGAGGGTTGAGACGACGACGGGGAAAAGGGTCGCTCAATATTACATCGAGAGTATTCAGTAAACATTCAATTCAACGCAAATGAAAACGGTAATTATCAAAGAAATCCGGCTCCTCAATTTCAAGGGGCTGCGCGATCTGACGGTCGAGTTCGACCCTGCGCTCACGGAGATTTACGGGCGCAACGGCATCGGCAAAACTTCGATCTTCGACGGGTTCACATGGCTCCTGTTCGGCAAGAACAGCGAGGACAGAAAACAGTTCGGCATCAAGACCTACGACGAGGCCGGAAACATCATCCCGAAACTCCCGCACGAGGTATCGGCCGTCCTGCTGGTCGATGGCGAGGTCGTAACCCTCTGCCGTCGGTTCAATGAAAAATGGACGAAGAAACGCGGCTCGGCGGTCGAGGAGTTCGTCGGACATGAAGAGGAACGCCTCTACAACAACGTACCCTGCTCGGTCAAGGAGTGGAACGAGAAGATCGCCGCCATCTGTCCCGAACAGGTATTCAAGTTCATCACCAATCCCCTCTACTTCACATCGCAGTCGGTAGATACGCAGCGGTCGATGCTCTTCCGTATGGCCGGAGGTATCACCGACGAGGAGATAGCCGCCGGAAATGCCGATTTTGCGGCCCTCCTTGCCTCGCTCACGGGTAAGACGATGGAGGAATACAAGAAAGAGATCGCCGCGAAAAAACGCCGTCTGAAAACCGAAATCGAGGCCATTCCCGAACGTATCGACGAACGCCGCCGCGATGTGCCGGAGGCGGAGGATTGGGCGGCCCTCGAAGAAGAACTCCGCCAAAAACAAGAGGCACTCGCAAAGGTCGAGGAACAGATTAACGACGCATCGAAAGCCTATGCCGCCGCGAATGAGGAACGGCTTGCAACGGTGCGCAAAATCAGCGACCTGAAAAACGAACGGCTGGCCCTCGAACTCAAAATCAAGGACGAAGTACAGGCCCTCTACCGTTCCGACAAGGCCAAGCAGCGGGCCGCTGCCGAGGATTTGGAGCGGGCGAAGCGCGACAAAGCCGCCGCCGAGCGCGACCTCGCCAATGCCCGCCGAGAGGTAGAGGTATGCACCGATCGCCGCGCCGAGCTTATCAAGCAATGGCAATCAATCAATGCCCGCAAGCTCGTATTCGATGAGAACGAGTTTATTTGCCCGACCTGCAAGCGCCGTTTCGAGATCGAGGAGATCGAGAGCCGCCAGCAGGAGATCACCGAAAACTTCAATCGCCGGAATGCCGCCGACCTCGAAGAGAACAATCGTCGCGGCAAGGAGAACAAACTCCGCATGGAGGAGGTGAATCAATATATCGGGGAAATCGAGGAAAAGATCGCCGAACAGGTATCTATCATCTCCGAAATCGAAACGAGCGGCATCCTCACGGCAAAACTCATCGAACCCGACGCCACCCCGACCATCGCGGCCAATACCGAGTATATAGCACTCGGAGAGCAAATCGCAAAACTCGAAAAGGAAGTTTCGCAGCCCATAGCTGCCGCAGAGGATGATTTCTTGCGCGAGGGCCGCAATTCGCTCGTCGCCGGAATCGACGCGCTCAAATCGCGGCTGATGAAGCGCGAGCAGATCGAGAAGAACAACCAGCGCATCGCCGAACTCGAAAAATCCCTCCGGATGCAGTCGGAAGAACTCGCGCAGTTGGAGGGCATAGAGTTCACGATGGCGGCATTCTCGAAAGCCCGCACGGAGGCCATCGAAAGCAAGATCAACGGGCTGTTCGACTTCGTGAAGTTCCGCCTCTTCGAGACACAGATCAACGGAGGTGAAGTGGAAACGTGCGAAGCAATGGTGAACGGCGTGCCGTTCTCCGATGCCAATACCGCAGGGCAATTCAACGCGGGTATCGACATCATCAACGCGATATGCCGTTTCGAGGGCATTTCCGCCCCGATTTTCGCCGATGGTTCGGAGAGCGTCAATACCCTGCATCCGACACAATCGCAGGTTATCCGCCTGTTCGTATCGCTCGACGACAAGCTCGTCATCAAACACAACGGGAAACCGGCTCAACCGCAGAGCCTTTTCGACTAATAATCATTCACTTAAAATTCAACGCAATTATGAAAACCGAAGAACAGAAAAGCGCATTTATCCTCCGCGTGGAGGAGATGGTAAAAGAGATCAAAACACTGATGCCGGAGGGGGGGGGCGATGAGAGGTCTTGCATCCTCCTCGTAAACGAGAAGCCGCAAGACAGCGACATGACTACCCAATGTATAGCGATCATGGGAAGCGGCAAAAGGCTGATCGAAAGCATGGCCACATTCATCGAACGGCCCAACATGGCAGAAGTCGTGTCTCTCGGTGCAAAACTCGCCGCTCTTAAAAAACTCGCAGAAAATTAACATTCAAAATCAACTTTACAATGAATCAAGCAATAGCAAAGCAGGATCGCCCCGTCGATCTGCTCAAAGCAACAATCAATGCTCCGTCGGTACAGGAGCAGTTCAAGAACGCCCTCGGCGAACACAAGGATACGTTCGTCGCATCGCTCATCGACCTCTATACGGGCGACCGGTCGTTGCAGACCTGTAAGCCCTCGGTAGTCATCGCCGAAGCACTCCGCGCGGCGACCCTCCGCCTGCCTCTGAACAAGGCCCTCGGTTTCGCCTACATCGTGGTTTACAACAACTCGGTAAAACAGGCTGACGGCTCATGGGTCAAAGTCCCTACACCGACGTTCATCCCCGGCTACAAGGGCTATATCCAGCTCGCCATGCGAACGGGGCAGTACCGGACGATCAATGCCGATGTAGTCTATGAGGGCGAAGTCCGCAAGGTGAACAAGCTCACGGGAGAGATCGCTTTCGACGGCGAAAAGACCTCCGACAAGATCATCGGCTACTTCTGCTATTTCGAGCTGCTCAACGGCTTTTCCAAGACGCTCTATGTAACCGTCGAGGATATGGCCGCCTACGCCAAGCGGTATTCTCCCTCCGTGAAGAAAGAAACGACCGTCGCGCAGCTCATCGCCAAAGCCAACGACGGCATCATCGGCAAGAAAGTCGGATGGGAGGGCAACTTCAACGACATGGCTCTGAAAACGGTGATTCGCCGCCTGCTGTCGAAATACGGCTATCTCTCCGTCGAGATGCAGAACGCGATGGCTCACGATGTCGAGGATGAGGCCATGTCGAACCGCAACGACACGCTCGATAATGCCGCAGCGCAGACGGTCGATCTCTCGGCAACGGAATACGAGGAGGTCGATACGGAAACGGGGGAAGTCAAGGAAACCGGATCGGAGCAGGCCGCACCCGCTCCTGCACCTGAATACTGATCTGACGGCACGAGAGTATGATCTTGAAATGTTTGGGGAGTTCATCACGGGGCAACTGCTACATCCTCGAAGCGGCCGATGAAACTTTGATCGTCGAGGCGGGAATACCGATGCGCGACATCAAAAAGGGTCTCGGCTGGCAGCTCGGCAAGGTGGTAGGATGCCTCGTATCTCACCGACACGAAGATCATGCAAGGTCGTTGAACGACTTTCTCACCTGCGGCATCCGCGTACTGGCTCTCGCCGATGTATTCGACGCCGCCAATCCGAGAAATCGCGTATTCTGCAAGATAATCGAACCGATGCACGGCTACAAAGTGGGAGGCTTCAAGGTCTTCGTACTGCCGGTCGTCCACGATGTGCCGTGCGTCGGGTTCGTCATCGAGCATCAGGAGATGGGACGCCTGCTTTTCATCACCGATACGATGATGCTGGAATACCGGCTGCCGAACCTGAATCACATCATGATCGAGGCGAACTACTCCGATGCAATCTTGCAGCGCAATATCGACAGTGGGCGGATGCCTCCCGCCATGCGGGGACGGCTGCTGGGTTCGCACATGGAATTGCAGACGACGAAAGAGATTTTGCGGACGACCGACCTATCGGCGGCAAATGAGGTGATTTTACTGCATCTCTCCGACGGCAACAGCAATGCCAAAGGATTCGCCGAAGAAGTTCGGCAAATCGCCGGAAAACCGGCATATATCGCCCGTGCAGGATTGGAGGTCAATCTCGATAAAATGCCCTACTGATATGCGACCCGTGCCGAACGATATAGTTTCAACGCTGATCCGCTACCTGCCGCAGATACTCGAAAACGTGCAGATAGACAGCGGAAATACGCGGCTCATCAATGCCGTAAGACTGACAAAAAGGATTATTCCACGATTAAAGAAAATTGAGAATGAAAAAAATACCAAACCCTAACGGAAACAAATTCGTCTTGCCAAAGGGATATACTGACCTCGGATGGCAACTCGATTTTAATGCTTCCGAACTAAAAAAATGTAGGGAAGCCGGGCATATCCGGCGGAAGTTCGATAATTCCAAATACCTGTATCGGTGTAACGATGTGGTATATATCTGCGATCAATGCAAGAATGTACACCATGTCGATATGAGTGATTAAAAAATCGAATGCAATGCTGATAGTAAAGCAGGACAAGACCCGCAAGGAGGAAGAGGGACAGATATTCGTCGAACTCACGATTTACCGTGATGTCAGGAATATCGCAGACTGCAACCGCCTCGGATATTGGTGCGACAAAGCGCATCTGTCGCACTTCATCATGGAATGCGCGAAATGTTTTACGCAAGACGAATTAAAAAACATACTGAAAATGAACGGAAACAATATTTACATCGAGAAAAACAACCTGCTCGATGCCTACAAGAAAGGCAATGCCGATAACAAGAAGATGCTCGAAAATCTCTTCGGCAAGGAGATGTTCCGCCCGAAAAACATCATGGAGCGCATCAAGACCTTTGATGACGCATTCAAGGAACTCGGCGAGCACCATCCGCTCGTAAAAGAATACCACAAACGGCATCTGTTCCTCGAAGACGATTCGGATATTAGCTCCGATCTCGTAGCCTACCTCAAACTCCGCATCATTATCGCCGCTCTCAACGAGGGTTGGACACCGCAGTTCACCGAGGACGAATACCGCTACTTCCCGTGGTTTTGGCTCTACACCAAGGAGGAGATCGCCAAGATGGACAAGGAGGAGCGCAAGAAAGTTGTCCTGTTCGGCGGTCCTGCGCTTCACGGCGCGTATGCCGGTTTTGCGTATGCGAATTCGAGTTTCGCGCCCTCGATTACGTCTGCGGCTGTCGGGTCTCGCCTTTGCTTCAAATCGTCCGCGCTGGCGAAATACGCAGGTGAACAATTCGCTGAAATCTACTTTGCTTTCGTGGGGAAATAGATGATGGGAGGATGGATAAAAATATATCAAACCATTCGGGAGCATTGGATATGGAATGATCCGCGAAAATTGAAGTGGTGGATCGACCTGCTGATGCTCGCCGAATGGAGAGATAGCAAACGCCTTGTTGGATCAGACCTCGTAACCATCAAACGGGGGCAATTGATCGCATCCGTCCACTATCTCCGCGAGCGGTGGGCATACAAAGATGACAACGGGGTGCAGCGCAAGCCGTCCGAGCATACCATCCTCAAATTTCTATCTCTCCTCGAAGCAGATCAGATGATAAGCCGCGCGAAACACCCTGCCACCCGTGCAACGATGATTACGATAGTTAATTACGATGATTACCAGCAGAATAGCACAGCAGGATGCAACGAGGGCAGCAACGACCCCTGCAACGACGGGTGCAACGATCCCTGCACAGAAGATAAGAATA
>OGKR01000555.1_pt1 | contig 37996 bp, 59 predicted proteins | sample 1572431 | NCBI WGS metagenome assembly OGKR01 (sample SAMEA2582079, study PRJEB24529) | metagenome | biome: Human gut stool | place: China | collected 2011 | reverse complement strand
TGCTTGGAAAGAGGTAATTATGAGAGTAGGGATGGGATATGATGTTCATAGACTGGTTGAGAACCGCGATTTGATTATAGGAGGAGTAAAGATTCCATATGAAAAGGGTCTTTTGGGACATTCGGATGCGGATGTGCTTCTTCACGCAATTATGGATGCATTGTTAGGAGCGGCGGCTCTTGGCGATATAGGAAAGCATTTCCCTGATAGTGATCCTGAGTATAAGGGAGCGAACAGCCTTGTGCTTCTAAAGAGGGTAGGTGAGCTTTTGTCGGAAGAAGGCTACGTTATCGAGAATATCGACAGTACAATCATTGCACAGAAGCCTAAGATGGCACCGCATATTGAACAGATGAGAAAGAACATAGCAGATACATTAGGGCTTGATATAAGCCGTGTAAATGTCAAGGCAACCACTGAGGAGGGACTTGGATTTACAGGAACAGGTGAAGGAATTTCATCGCAGGCTGTTGCACTTATAATGTCTGTGGAAAATTATATTTACGACAATATAGCCAGAGGACAGTTTATCTCCAGCGATAATACTTCGGGAAATGCTGACGGCTGTACAGGATGCGGCGGATGCAGCAGACGATAAAAAAAGATTGACAAAAAGCCTTCCTTTGCATATTCTAATAATATATGCAAACCTATTTGCATACGAAAAGGGATTTGTATAAGCAAATAAATATGCATATGCAATAAATTTGCATACGCAAAAAGATTAATAGATTTAACAGCATAGAATGTGCTTTATGTTCACATAATAATATAAAGATGCTAAGAAGGAAAAGAGTAGCAGGTTACTTGTTGTCACAGAGAGAAGAACTCATTGTATGATGAAGCTGGAAGTTCTTTACACGGAGCATGCGAAGTGCGTTCCTGAGCATGGCAGGGGAAGAAAAGTATCCTGTCACGGATGACTCCGTTAACAGTCACTAAGATGGGAGGCGTATGCCTTCTAAGTAGAGTGGAACCGCGATAACCTTGCCTCTATAAACGATTTGATTTATAGAGACAGGGTTTTATTTTTCTTTTTCATAGTATTATGGGAATGACAAGTACGCGGCATTTCGGTATCGGATGGGCAAAATTTATTGCGCACAGAAAATGCGATTTGTTGTGCGGTTTTTGGCATGTATGTGTGGAATTTTAAGTAGCTGCAATAAGCTATACATAAGCATATTTTAAAAGGAGAAGCTAATGTTTGACACTATTAAGCAGGAGATTGCAATAATACGTGACAGGGATCCGGCAATCAAGTCGGATATGGAGGTCTTTTTATATCCTTCATTCAAGGCTATTCTTAAATACAGGAAAGCTCATAAGCTTTATGAAAAAAAACATTATTTTCTGGCGCGTCTGATATCACAGCGTGCGGCAAGGAATACAGGAATAGAGATTCATCCCGGTGCAACAATCGGGCATGGGCTTTTTATAGATCATGGGCATGGAGTTGTGATAGGAGAGACTGCAATAGTCGGGAACAATGTCACACTGTATCAGGGTGTGACACTTGGAGGTACGGGAAAGCAGAAAGGCAAGAGACATCCGACAATAGAGGACAATGTGATGGTTGGCTGTGGGGCAAAGGTGCTCGGAGATATAACAATCGGAGCCAATTCGATGATTGGTGCAGGCTCGGTTGTGTTAAACGATGTGCCGCCTAATTCTACAGTGGTGGGAGTTCCGGGACGTGTTGTAAAGCGCGATAACGTAAGGATACCGAGCGCTGACCTTGACCAGGTACATCTGCCTGACCCTGTCATGAATGATATACAGCAGCTGAAGGATACAGTCGCAAGGCTGGCAAAACATATGGAGGAATAGATTACAATGGAAAACAGAATTCGTTTTTTTAACACTCTGACAAGAAATGTGGAGCTTTTTGTTCCGAATGAGGACGGAAAGGTTAAGATGTACACATGTGGGCCTACAGTATACCACTATGCGCATATAGGAAATCTGAGAAGCTATATAATGGAGGATATACTTGAGAAGACACTCCGATATGTAGGATATGATGTAAAGAGAGTTATGAATATAACTGATGTAGGACATCTTTCAAGCGATGCCGATACAGGTGAAGATAAGATGTTAAAGGGTGCAAAAAGAGAGCACAAGACAGTCATGGAGATTGCAAAGTTCTATACGGATGCATTTTTATCTGACTGCAATAAGTTAAATATCAAGATACCAGATGTTGTTGAACCGGCTACTAATTGTATAGACGAGTTTATCCATATGGTAAGCGTTCTGCTCGATAAAGGATATGCTTATGTTGCAGGCGATAATGTGTACTTTGATACTTCAAAGCTTAAGGATTATTATGTTTTTTCAAGCCAGAGCGAGAAGGAGCTTATGGTCGGTGTGCGCGATGATGTGAGTGAAGATACCAACAAGAGAAACAAAGCGGATTTTGTTCTGTGGTTTACAAAGTCGAAATTTGACAATCAGGAGCTTAAGTGGGATAGTCCATGGGGCGTAGGTTATCCGGGCTGGCATATCGAGTGCTCATGCATAAGCATGAAGCATCTTGGCGAGTATATGGATATTCATTGTGGCGGAGTAGATAACATTTTCCCACATCACACTAATGAGATTGCGCAGAGTGAGTCTTATCTTGGACATAAGTGGTGCAACTACTGGTTCCATGTACATCACTTAAATGACAAGACAGGAAAGATGAGTAAATCTGCCGGAAATATTCTCACTGTGTCCGTGCTCGAAGAGAAGGGCTATGATCCGCTTGTATACAGAATGTTCTGCTTACAGTCACATTATCGCAAGCCACTTGAATTCTCCTATGAGATTATGGATAATGTTGCTGCAGCATATAATAAGCTTGTAAAGAAAATCGGCACTTTAAAGGATGAAGGAGAAGTTGACAAGGAAGCATTTGACAAGTTCAAAGAGAGCTTTATAGCTGCATTGGCAAATGATATCAATACTTCAAGTGCGCTTACAGTTGTGTATGATGTATTAAGAGCTGACATTGGTGATAAGACGAAGCTAGAACTTATAAAGAGCTTTGACGAAGTGCTGTCACTCAATCTTACGAGGGAATGTAAGAAGGCTTCCGACACTGCCGATGTGGATGATGAACTCACACAGTTTGTCCTTGCAAAGATTGAGGAGCGCAAAGCTGCTAAGAAGGAGAAGGATTTTGCTAAGGCTGATGCAATCCGCGAAGAGCTTCTTTTAAAAGGCATTGTGATAAAGGATACAAGAGAAGGTACAGTTTGGGAGAAAGCATAATGGACAGATTAATCCGTGAAGTGTTTGAGTTAAAGAGTGTAGATGCGGACAGCTATTCACCTCTTACGCTTGCATATATTGGCGATTGTGTGTATGAGTTGACAATCAGAACACTTCTTGTAAATAAAGGAAATGCACCTGTGAACAAGCTCAACAAGAAAGCGAGCGAGCTTGCAAAGGCACCTACACAGTCAAGGATGATAAGTATGCTTGTAGAAAATGAACTGCTCACGGAGGCTGAGCTGGCTGTATACAGGAGAGGAAGAAACGCTAAGTCCTTTTCTACAGCCAAGAATGCTACTGTGAGCGATTACCGCAGGGCTACAGGCTTTGAAGCACTTATCGGCTGGCTGTATCTAAAGGGTGAGAGTGAGCGCGCATTGGAGATAATTAAGCTTGCATTTGATAAGCTTGAGCTTATTTGATTAGGAAAGGAAAATTTGATGAGATACGAAGAATATACGATAGAGGGGCGCAATGCCGTCATAGAGGCATTCCGTTCGGGAAAGACCATAGATAAGCTATATGTGTTAGACGGCTGTCAGGATGGACCTGTCAAGACGATAGTGCGTGAAGCAAAAAAAGGCGACACAATCATCAATTTTGTCACCAAGGAGAGACTTGATGAGATGAGCCGTACAGGGCATCATCAGGGAGTGATTGCAAAGGCGGCAGCTTATGAATATGCAGAGGTTTCTGATATTTTAGATGCCGCAAAAGCTAAAGGAGAACCTCCTTTTATCATTTTACTTGACGGAATTGAAGATCCGCATAATCTTGGAGCAATCATAAGAACGGCAAATCTTGCGGGTGCACATGGAGTGATAATACCTAAGCGCCGCGCCGTAGGTCTTACTGCTGTCGTGGCAAAAACAAGCGCAGGCGCCATAAATTATACACCTGTAGCAAAAGTGACTAATCTTGCTTCGACAATAGATGAGCTTAAAAAGGAAGGAATGTGGTTCGTGTGCGCTGACATGGATGGCGAGCTTATGTACAGACAGAATCTCACAGGCCCTATCGGACTGATAATCGGTAATGAAGGTGAGGGCGTGAGCCGTCTCATAAAAGAAAAATGTGATTTTATCACATCAATTCCTATGAAGGGAGATATAGATTCTCTCAATGCATCTGTTGCGGCAGGTGTTCTCTCATATGAGATTGTTCGTCAGAGAATGATGGCAAAATAGACATTACAAGTTCTTGAAAATGGGGATGCTGCCATATGGAAAAGAAGAACTATAAAGAATTTTCGGATGAATTGTTAGTTAAGATGGCGCGGACAGGTGATGACGGAGCGGAGGAGTTCCTTTTAAAAAAGTACAAGGATTTTGTCCGCTCCAAGGCAAGAACTTATTTTCTTGTCGGAGGCGACAGCGATGATCTGATACAGGAAGGGATGATAGGGCTATATAATGCGATAGGGCATTATGATGAGAGCAAGGCTTCATCCTTTATGACATATGCTGCAATCTGTATAAATAATAAGCTCATCTCTGCTGTCTCGGCTGACGCAAGAAAGAAGAATGCGCCGCTTAACGGATATGTTTCGATATATAGCATGATAACGGACGAAACAGGTGAGGAGGCATCACTCTCAGATGTTATTCCCGATACTGAAAATATCAACCCGGAGTCTATAATCCTCAATGAAGAGCAGGAGAACCTTACCGTAAATCACATGCTGGGAAAGCTTAGCAAGCTTGAAAAGGAGATACTTTCATACTATATTGAAGGAATGAGCTACTCGGAAATAGCACAGATTATAGGAAGACCAGAAAAATCCGTTGACAATGCAATTCAGAGGATAAGAGCTAAGATGGTGAGGCACGACAAAAAATCACTTTGAAATAATACCTTGACAAAGATTTGAAAATTTGATATCATATGAAATCGGGTGATGCTTATGCGTCTGCCCATTTATGTTGCTACTATGGCTCAGTCGGTAGAGCGTCGCCTTGGTAAGGCGGAGGTCACGGGTTCGATTCCCGTTATCAGCTTACATGAGAAAACCCAGTATTTTCAAGATTCCTTGAATTTACTGGGTTTTCTTTTTACTTTGCTTTTGCCAAAATAGCACGAATTTGCGTTTTTAGCATACAATGTGAGGTAAAGTATTCCACAAAGTATTCCACGATAATTGCCATCACTCAATCATAATTTTATTTTCTTGGCAAAATGTTATAAATAAATTCTTATTTTTTTTTGAATCTTTTTTTTCAAATAACTCTAGCCAACATTTGTATTTTTTATTAAATACAGTTTCTGATTTTCCAAACAATTTATTTGTCATATAATCATCAATTTGCTGGTCTATAATTTCACGTTCGCTCGAAAATGATTGCTGGTAAACGGATTTCATAATACTGTCCGATTTCCAACCACCTCTGTCCTGCGCGTATTTGTCAGGAATCATGAGTAAAGCCATCACGGACGCATTAACATGCCTTAAATCATGAAAAGTCATTTTTGGTATGCCAGAACGTGCTACAAGGCGTGACCATCTTTTAGAAAGTGTCGGGACTGTCACCGGAACAAGCTGATCAGTTGGAACCTGATCTATTAATTCTCTTATGTAGGGTGGGATTCTTAATGTTCTGTGACGCAATGGCTGCTTGCCTTTATTTTTCACAACCTGTTTTCCGTTTTCGTCCGTGACGATAACATCTTTTATCGTAATATAATTTCCATCAGATGAAATTGATTTCGATTTTCTTAAACCTATAATTTCTGATGCGGTAAACGAAAGCCACATTGCGAGCAATGCCGGAAGTTCCACATTAGTCCCCTTTATCATCTGGAAAATAACATCTGGCGTGGAAATCTCATTTTGCGTGATGGTTTTTTGTGGAAGAGTGACATTAGTTTCAATATTAGGCGCATAAGTATTCAAAACAGCTTCGATAAGACCATATTCATTGCACACAGTTTTGGACGAAATCGGTGTTTTTCTTTTTTTCGTGATTCTCTTCGCCTCAATATTAACAGCCTCTTTTAAGGTTTCTTTATCAATCTGTGACAGCTTCAGATTAATAATGCTTTTAAATGCATTCCGCTGGATGATTCTGTATCCACTGATAGTGGAAGGGGATAATACAGCATCAGATGTGGAAATATATTTATCAATTGCCTCATAAAGTGTCATGTCGTCCGGTTTCTTTTGTGTTTTTTTATTTAATTTATACTCACTGATTTTGCGGTTAACTTCCGCAGCGGATGAACCGGTGATAGAAATATAAATCTTTTTCACTTTTGGCTTTCCGGTTTTTTCATCAATAATAGGTTTCCCATGTTCGTCAAAGCATGGTTCACTGTGGGAATAAACTTTTTTCCTAATGCTTCCGCTTGGAAGTTCTCCAATTCTTTTCTTTGCCATAATATCATCCTTCCTCTAAAAAAGAGTATAAAAATAACAGCCAGCAGAGAACTACTGTTCTGCTTGCAAGACTGCCCTTTAAGTGATACTATATGTATGTCAAAAATTTTTTTTCTATAGTATCTCAAAGGTATTATACAGAAACCGTCTCTGTCTCTAGCAGGGGCGGTTTTTACTATTCAGTTTTTTTAGAATTGATGTAATGCAGGATTTCGTAAAGTGCAAATAAAATCACACAAACTACTGCTCCGGTAAAAATAAGCATGATCGCAATGATTACTGTATACGTTGAGATTTCAAACAATGCAAACAGGCAGATTAAAGCCAGAACAGTAACACCGGCATTAATCAGGGCGAGATAGTAGCACGCCTGTTCAATAAACGTTTCGTTTTTATTTCCCATAATAAAAGCCTCCATAATTTTATTTTAACTGCTTTGTGCAGCTAATTTTTTAAAATCAAATACTGGACAAAGTTCTTTCGAAATGTCCCAATCGTACATGTGGTTTCTCAATTCAATCTTCTGGACATCTTTTTCGTCAAAATCGTCCCCAAGGATGTGTCTCAATTCATGAAGGAAAACCTCATGCTGCTTTTCGTATGTAAGATTTGCGTCGATAAAAATTGTATAAGAATCATCACGATTTTTATGTACGCTTCCTGGCACCCCACACGCTTTTTCTAAAAGTACTATGTTAATATGATAGCCCTTATAATACACGCCCTATTCTTCACCTTCCTCCATCTTCTGTAAATCCCTAAGTTTCTTAGCGTAAGCAATCAATCGGTCCTTATCCGTACTTCGATACACGTCGAATAATACCTTATCGTTTTCAAATATTTCTTGTGCTGTTTTGGCAGTATCATCATTCAAGTAGTATGAATCATCTGAATTCACATCTGAATCAGTACCAGTCATTAAGCAATTAACTGGAACACCGAGAAAATCCGCAATTTTAATTAATTTATCGTTCTTCGGATTGCTACGTCCACTTTTCCAGTCGGAAAAGGTTGATTTTGTTATACCAGCTCCCTTCGCGACATCAGAATCTTTATATCCTTTCGAATCCCTTATTTTGCAATATTTTTCGTACATTTTTGTATTCTCCTGAAAAAAAAATTTTAAAATCCGTACAAAAACTATTGACAAGTTCTGAAAACAGTACTACAATCTCAATATAAAGTTCGGAAATCAAAACAAGTCATTGTTTATGTTACTTTTATCTGACAAATATATTGTAACTGATTTCCGAACTAATTGCAACAAAAAAGTTCGGAAAAGGAGAAAAAATGTACGAAAAATATGTTCTTCTCAGAGATTCACGAAATTTAACAGATTACCGTGTATCTAAAGATACCGGCATAACGAAATCTACATTTACGGAATGGAAAACAGGAAGAAGTAAGCCGAAACTCGACAAGCTTAAGATTTTAGCAGATTACTTCGGCGTCAAATTAGAGGAGCTGATCTAGGAGGTGTGGAATGGAAGAGAAAGAAAGAGAACGCTGGAACCGGTACGCACGGGAAGGATATGTTTTCTCATCGGTTATGAGAGAACATAGATACACAAAAGGTATTTACCTTATTTTAGATGAGAGAATTTCTAAATTGGAAAAAACGGTTGCCACCCAGCAAAAGATAGCAACCGCATGTTGTGCAATTTCTATTTTTTCTGCAGTGATCCATTTGATAGTTCAGTTTCGAAAGTTTCTAAAACGATAGAGGATGCATTGTCAATATAAGAAAACAATTCATCTTGCAATGTTTCATTAGAAATATTGCTATAAATATCGTTTTTAATTTCATCTGACATCAATTGAATATAATGCGCGAAGTCAAGTTGATTCACATTCATAATAGCTTCTCCTTTCATTTACTCGGCTGGTCAGAGCCTGTAACTGAATGGTAGCACTTAAGAGGTAGAAAAACAATTAGGAGGTGCGAATTGTTAAATCCTGAAACAGAAAAACTGCCACACATCCAAAGAGGAAGCATGGCAGAGAAAATGCTCGAATCCATTTCGAGTGGAAAATCCACCATAAACGAAGCCAGAGCATCACTTGGCTTAGATCCGATAGAAGATGGAGACGTGTTATATCAACGTCACGAGGTAGGACACAATCTCATCTGAATTAGACGGAAGCGATTTCATAGGTTCAAGCTTCATATTTAGTGAGCGACAGACTTTCGGGGTTAATTCAAGAAGCTCATTCATTTCGACATCAATATCAAAGCATTTTTTAATAGAATGCCGCAGTTCAATTAGATTGATGGTTGAGCAATTTTCTCCGAGAAAAAGCATGTCGTATTTATCCATAAGATAACGAGGATTTTGTCTACTAAGCAAAACATCCGTTCTTATAGATAATAAAACATCAGATAATTGTTTTTCGGTCATAAGATTTCTCCCTTCATTTACTTGACTTGGTAGAGTCTGTATCTGAATGGTAGCACTTAGGCAGAAGAATGACAATCATAATTAAATTAAAAGCTCAAGGTTGAGGAGGTGTGAAAATTGTCAAAATCAAATTTGTGCGAAAATGTCCAGCAAAAGAGATTTGATTACGTTGCCGGTACACTTACTGGTGGATTCCGGCAGAAAAATCTCAATACGAAAGACATCAGTAAAAAAAGCGGAATACCTGAACGAACTGTAACGGAGCGTTTAAATCATCCAGAAAAAATCAAATTAGAGGATTTATATAAATTAGCTGATGTCGCAGGAATTCGAATTATCTTTCAACAAAAAGAAATACCAGAGTGAGGAGGGATGTGTAGATGACATTAAAAACTCAAGAAGGGAGGTTCACCATGAAGAGGATAGGAAAAATAATCATGACAATCGGTGCATTTATTTCCATAGCAGGAGCTTGTGCACTCGATTCAGATGGTTTGATCTACAGCAAAGTGCTTTTGATTATCATGATAGGTATTCTGATAGCACTCACCGGATACAGTTTAATTTGCTTGGAAGATTGCATTCCAGACATAAAAAAATCGCACCCATATATGATTTGGCGATCAGGTGCGATTTGTAAGGAATTTAAATAACTCCACTTCTCTATTATATTAACACGTTTTATATGAGAGGTAAACATTAATTTGCTGAATAATGAGGAAATCATAAAAAAACTTTATAAACAGCCGGAAGTTTTCATGAGAGCGGTATCCAAGCAGCAATATGCAAAGGCAGCATTTACAGAATATATAGCCGAATGCGTGTGCTTATTTTGTGAGGTGCCGGAAAATGTAAAAGTTGAGCTTTTCGGGGACAGGCATTGTGATCCACCGATTGACGGGCTGTTTCCAGAGCATCTAGTTATAAAGGCAAACGATCAGATGATTTTATCTCATAAGACATTGCAGGAGCTTACCTTAAAAGAAAAACGTGAAAGGGAGAAGGAGTGGGAGGAATGCCAGAAGCGGTTTCAAAAGAAAAATATTTAAAAGCGGTAAAGCTTTTAAATGATCTGACGTACACAGATTCACTCATCAGTCAGGTAGAAGAAGATTATAAAATGACATATTTAAAAGCCCAGCCGAAGGGGATAACCTATGACAAAGTCGGATCATCTGGAAACGGCATGACCAGCCAGGTAGAAGAAATCGCTGTCGAACTGGAGCATCTGAACCATCAGAAAAAGCAGCTTATTAAAAAGTACGCAAAGAAAAAAGCGAAAATTTACCATATTTTAAATAAAATGCAAACGCCGGAACACGTCAAAGTACTGCTGATGTTTTACTCCGAGAATCTTTCTGGGGATGAAGTCGCAGAACGCATGAACTACAGCCGGACATGGGTGTACAGGGTGCGCAGACGTGCCATAGAAGAGTTTGCGGAGTACATGGAGGATTACTATGTTTAACAGGGAAAATTCTTATTACGAAGGATATGAGCAGGCACGGACTAATGGTGTTCCGCTGACGGAGCTTTATGCTACTGCATATAATGCGTGGGTATCTGATTTTGATATGCCATTAGCCAAATCAAACGATCTGGAAGCCTATATGAAGTATCTGGCGGACACGATCACACTCAAAGCAATGGAAAAGGAAGGGTATGATCTCGTAAAAACTGACGTGAAAACGTATTGTTTTGTCAAAAAATGATTCATGTGTTTTCCACTGAATATATCACGACTGTAACTTTGAAAGCCAGATTATTCTCCCGGCGGTTGTTCCGGGAGAGGAAAGGAGAGTGGTTTATAAGAGTATGTCAGAGAAAATCAGAGTAAATCAAAGTAAATCAGAATCAATCAGAGTAAATCAGAACATATCAGCGCAAATCAGAACGGTGGTGTGGAATTGAGCAGACTAGGGTTTCTCATTCTCTCAATCTTAAAGCAGAATGAAGCTGTCAACAGCGTTTCTGCGATGTCCTTAAGAGAGATAGCAGAATCAGAGGATTTCGGATATAGAGAGAATACGGTATTTAAAAAAATAAAAGAGTTTGAATTGTCAGGATTCGTTTTAAAAGGCATGAAGGACGGAAGGGCAGATACATTTTTCATCACAAATGACGGTCTGGAAGCCTTAAAAGGTATCTTGACAGAGAATTAGGAGGATTAAGTAAGTGAAAAAGAAAATAGCGTTTATCGCAATCGGACAGGCAGGTGGGAACATCGGACAACTTTTCGAGGAAAGAGGATTCAGTGTTCTGTATCTGAATACGTCTGAAGAGGATTTATCAACATTGAGCGGTGCAAAATATAAGTACCATATCACCGGGGGCGAGGGCTGCAACAAAGACCGGAAGAAAGCAAAACAGCTTGTTATCGACGACTATGACCAGATAGCAGCGGAAATGGATGCGAAGCTTGACGCGGAAGTTATTTTTGTAGTTTTCGCAAGTGGCGGCGGTACTGGCTCTGGTGCTGGTCCGATGCTCTGTGATCTGCTTCTGGACGATGGCAAGACGGTCGGAGCTGTCACTGTGATCCCAGCTCTTGACGAGAGCGTAAAGTCTCATGTCAATTCCTATGAGTGTTTTGCAGAGCTTACGAAGATTGAGGGACTTTCCTCATGCTTCATTCTGGATAATGAAAATGGCAACAAGCTTGGATTAAACCGCAGTTTTGTGGATGATTTCACAGCATTTGTTGAGATCCCGGACAAAATCCAGAATGTGGAGGGCAACATCGACAAAGCGGAGATTCGGGAGACACTGAAAGCCCATGGAATGGCTGTCATTTTACATAGCACGGCAGATAGTTCCGATGTGATTAAAAAGCTTCAGGACAACATTTATGCCCCGATCGAGCCGGATCGTGTTGTGAAATATATCACGGCAGAAATGAGCAGCAATGTCAGAATGACGGATGTGGAAAAAGATCTCGGTGTTCCGGTAGACACATTTCAGACAGCCGGAGAAGAAACGGTTTTATGTGCATCCGGGTTAAGCTTTCCGCAGACCAGATTAGACCTCATTTATGAGCGGATAGATGAGAACCGTGAGACCATAAAAAAGAACCTCAAGGCAACTCACGAGCTGTCGCTGAAGGGGGACGTGGATTTTCTGAGTGAGCCGTCAAATATCACGAAAAAGGATGAGGAGAAAAAGCCGAAGTCCAGAAGGGACATCATGACAAAATACTTATAAATCATGCATGAGGTGACCGGATTATGAGCGGAAATTATATAAAACTGTATCGGTCTTTTCTGGAGTGGGAATGGTGGCATGATGCAAATACGAGCAGGGTGTTTTTATACATATTGCTGATGGCAAACTGGACAGATAAGAAGTGGAAAGGAACGACCATAAAGAGAGGATCATTCGTGTCCTCGTTCTCAAAAATCGCCCTTGCAACATCCCTAACGGTCGACCAAGTCCGTACCGCAGTGAAGCACTTGCGAGATACCAAAGTGATTACCACAGAATCGACACCGAAAAACACGGTATTTACGGTGGTTTGCTATGACAAGTACCAAGGTTTTACCGAAGCAAATCCCAAGCAGAATACCGAGCAGTTTACCGAACAAATCCCAAACAACAGCCCACCCAAATCCCAACAACATAAGAATATAAAGAATATAAAGAATAATAAATATATATATAGTGCGGCAGTGATACCGCACCTCAACGAAAAAGCAGGGACACGTTTCCGGGAAGATTCGGATTCGACAGAGCGGTTGTTGTCAGCGAGGGTAAACGAGGGATTTACGGTTGATGACATGATTAAGGTTGTTAATAAAAAATGTGAGGAGTGGATAGGTACAGAGTTTGAAAAATACTTAAGACCGAAAACGTTGTTCAACGCATCACACTTCGAAGAGTACCTTAACCAGAAAAACAATCCGGCAAAGAAAAAGCCGGAGACGAAAAATAAATTTAACAATTTTCATCAGAGAGAGCGCGACTGGGACGAATATGAAAAATGGGCTTTGAATACGAAGTCACCAGTCATACCGAGGAGAAATAATGAGCAGAGCAGCAAGATTTGATATTTTTTATCAAGGCAGACTGTACAGAAAAAATCTGACAGCAGCCGAGATCACAAAAGAGTTCGGATGTAAGTCCGCCATGGTTTACCAGGCAGCAAATACCGGACATAAGATTAATAGAGTTTTTGAAGTTAAAAAAATTTATCCGGAAAACGAAAAGAAGCTGGAAAATATCAACAAAGCTTCGATACCTGATAATTTTAACGAAGAGTGGAGAAAGTGCACGGAAGCTTTTAAAAACGTCATATGGGTACAGAGCGGAGGAAAGAGGTTAATGTTGCATCATGGAAAAGGATGAATTTATAAGATTTCTGGAAAACAAAGGAATTAACGCAAAGCTGGAAGACGGTGTTGTAATGATCCTTTACGATGGCGGCACGCTTTCCCCTAGCGAGGTTTACAGAAAGTTTAATCTGGCTAAAAAGTTTGCAGAAGAAAACGAATACAGAGGATCGCTCGGTATCAGAAAGCGCAGCGGTAAAGTCCATGTCGAAGCTGATCCGGATAAAAACGGATTTATAAAACCGGATGAAGCCCCACCATTTCTCAATCTGGAACAGCCGGAAGAAACAGCGGATTTTGAGCAGATGTCACTTTTTAAACAGTGAGTTTTTCAGAGAAAAATATATAAAAACACACCTTTTAAGAGAACGGATAAACAGTGAGTTTTTCAATTTTTCAAAAAATGCGAAAATACACCGTTTAAAATAGCTAAAAGCTAGGAAAATAAAGGCTTTTGAGAAAAGTGTCTGTAAAAGTTAAGAGGTGTTGTACAGCAACGGTACAGAAAATATAAAAATTCCTGTGAAACAGATAAGTACAGAATTTGGTGAGGTAGAAATATGATGGAGTGTATGAAAAGCATGGCTAAGAAGCCACAGACCAATGCAGACCGGATCAGAAGCATGACGGATGAGGAGCTGGCAGTCAATATGATGTGTCCGAATGAAAATGGGTTAGCAGAAATTGACTGCGACAAAAATGATAATTGTAATTGCTACGAGTGCTTATTAAAGTGGCTTCGGGCAGAAAGTGAGGGATAGCATGGAGAGATTAACGACAAATAAAAGCGTGGCTGACATGTCGATGATCGAGCTGGCACATAATAGCTGCTATGCAGATGATGAGCGCAATGCCAGATATAGAGATTATAATCTGGATGTTGATAGTAGGTGGCTTGTAAGAAATCTTGCCAAAGATATTTGCGGTGAAGATTTTAAGGACTTATCAGATGAAGAACTTGACGAATATATGGCTTCCATGCTGTCGGTAGAAATAGAAAGTACAATAGGACTTTTAGCATTGTTCTATCGCAATTTATGGGCTATGGCTGATTTGCAAGAAAAATTGAAATATTATGAGGATGCCGAGGAGCATGGATTACTTCTGCGGTTGCCAATCAGTGAAGATGCACCAGTGTATTCCATCGAGTATTGTTGCGGAAAAAACAAAAGTAATCGGTCTGGAATGTGTTTTAGAGGATTTTGCGAGAATTGTAGTGATAAGGCGTACTACATACGTGAAAGCGTAGCTAAACATTGCAGCATTTGCGAAATTAATAAATCGGTATTCTTTACTCATGAGGAAGCCGAAGCTAAGCTGAAAGAAATGGAGGAAAAGGATGTTTAATGAAATTTTCAATGTGATGAAATGCTTTCCGAAGAGTTATATTACTCAATTTGGAGAACTTATTTTATCAGACAAAGGGAATGTGTATTTTACAGCAAAAGACTGTAATACACAGGAAGATATTATCTGTAAACTTTTAGAGTGGTGTTCCAGACCACTTGCAAAGGGAGAACCTTACCGCCAAGAGAAGAGAAATAAAGAATGGAGGGAATCACTTCTTTCTGGATACAATGAATATCTCGGAACACAATTCACGCAAGAGGACATGTATTGGATTTACGATAAACTCGGAAACGCAGTCAATCACGAATTGACGTTGAAATTTATTACAAGCGGATATGATTTGAAGCTTGTATATCCGCAGAAAGGCGAAAATCATGGAGAATAGATTTTTATTCCGTGCAAAGCGGAAAGACAACGGTGAATGGGTGGAAGGCTTTCTTTTGAAACGGTGGGACGGATTATGGATTTTTAGTATTGATGAAAAAACTGCTGATCTTATAATTCCATCCACCATCTGCCAGTGTACCGGACTTAAGGATAAGAAAGGTAAGTTGATTTTCGAGAACGATATTTTGTCAGGGCATATCGACAATGAGTTTCCAGAAGATGAAACGAGAAAGCGTGTCTTGTGGTACGAAAACGGATGGTGTACGAATGAGCCGGGCTGTGATTATTACGAGTGGATGGATGATTTTGATTCAGAGAATTTTGAAGTGATCGGGAACATGATTGACAACCCGGAGCTGTTGGAGGTGTAGATATGACGGAGAATGAAGCAAAAAGTTTTATGCTGATTGAAAAAGAATGCATAAATCGTGATTGCAATAGAGACTGCGCAAAATGCGATATTGTGCAGGCGGTAGACAATCTGAATAATGCGTATGATACGGCAATCAAGGCGCTTGAAGAGGTGCAGCAGTATCGCGCAATCGGAACACCGGAAGAATGCAGGGCGGCGATGGAGAAGCAGACGGAAACATTAACAGTTGACAAAGCAAAAACAATAGTTGCAAAAGCAATCTGTATCGGATGTGGGTATCTGGCAGACTGTAAATGTGACTACAAAGGCGGTAATTGTATGGTCAGTAAGCCAATGCTAGAAAGTGTATTAAAATCGTTTGATGATTGGAACAGGAGGGCGAACGATGGGAAGATTAATTGATGCTGGGCTGTTTTTGGACAACCTAATCGGAAGGCTTGAAAGCATGAAAGATTATGATGCAGTAAAAGATGTGATTAACAATATGCCGACCGCCTATGACCCGGACAAGGTCGTGGAACAGTTGGAAAAGAAAATCCAGACACACAAGCGTGTTATTGAGTATGAAAAGAAAAATGGAACTATAACAGAAGAATTTCAGCAAAGGAAAGCAGTTGAAGTTTTAGAAGGTGCAATCGAGATCGTGAAAGGCGGTGGAGTAGATGTCTAAAGCAGTATTGGTAATGGATATGCCGGAATGCTGTGCTGATTGTCCTTGTAGCTTTTTCGAAAGAGATAATCCAATATTAAATTTAATATGTGGTGTGACACAAGAAGATGCATATAACGTTGGAAAGCCAGATTGGTGTCCGCTCCGGGAATTGCCGGAGAAAAGAGAAATTAATCATAACAAAAATCACTACATAAGTAACTTTTGGACAGATGCAAAGAGCGTGGGTTGGAATGCCTGCTTAAATGAAATTTTAAAGTAAATCGAAAGGAGTGAGAGGTTTGCTGGCCAGCGTGAAAGAGCTCTTTACTCCGAGAAAAAAATGGAATCAGTAAAAGAACGTATGGAGCGAATCGGAGCATACGAGAAAATAGCATCTTTTATGCAGAAAGAGAAGCAGCCATATGAATTTAAAAGAAAATATGCACAGATCAGAGCTGAGGAATTTGCAAATGAATGCGATGGGCGATTGCTCAATTATCACGTTTCAGTCGGTGGCCTTGACAGTATAGTACTATATCTTTTTTTACATGAAGTATGCGGAATTGACGCACCAGGAGTAAGTGCATCAACGCTGGAAGATAAGAGCATACAGAGAGTGCATAAAGCTCTTGGTATAATCAATGTTCCGCCGCTTAAAAGAGAAGACGGCACATATTGGACAAAAGCAAGAGTTATACAGGAATTTGGATTCCCGGTCATTTCCAAGGAGATTGCTGGAAAGATAGAACTGCTCCAGAATCCTACGGAGAAGAACAAAACTGTTCGACATGCGATCATAACCGGAGAGACCGGAGAATACGGCGGGTGGCAGAAAAACTCAAAAATGCAGTTGAAGCAGAAGTGGCTTGAACTGTTCGGAGGATATGAAAACGAAAATGAGGGATGTGACTTCCGGAAGCCGGACTTTCTGGTATCGTCCAAGTGCTGCTATTACCTTAAAGAGAAAAATTGTGACAACTGGGGAAAGGAACACAACAGTGTGCCATATTTGGGATTAATGGCATCCGAGGGCGGCAGGCGTGCCAAGAGCTTGCGGATGAACGGATGTAATTATTTCGGAGCATCCACGATCAGATCAGCACCATTCGCAATCTTCCATAGGCAGGACATTTTAAAACTCGCACTGGAAATGGACGAACTGTGGAAAGCCGGACTGAGAGAAAAATATCATGAGAAACTTTTGAGAGATGGAAAATTATCTGAAAGTTTTGAAATGCCAGACAGCATTATACCGGAGATCTACGGAGCGATTGAAAAAAAGCCAGATGGTACATTGTACACGACAAAGGCGCAGCGCACCGGATGCAGTATGTGTGGATTTGGGATTCACATGGAAAAGAGACCACATCGGTTTGATCTGTTGTATGAGAGCAATCCGAAAGAGTGGGATTATCTGATGTTCCATATGTGCAAGGATAAGGATGGGAACGACTATGGATGGGCGAAGGTTCTGGACTACATTGGAGTTGGATGGGACCCGACAACCATCGGTGGAAATTGTAAGGGACAGATAAGTTTACCTTTATAGGAAATGCACTAAAAAAGCACCTGTCCTGTTCGGTTAACAATTTTTTGGGGCTGGATTATGATTTATTTTTCTTTATTGTTTTTAATGGTTTCTATCAGTTGAGCCGTTATGACTATTAATGTTAGAAGCTGCAAAACATCTGAAATATTCAACATAATCACCTGCCTTATCATAAATTTAAGCCTACTAAGGTATGGTGCTGTAAATATATTGTAGCTTTTATTTAAAAATTGTCAATAACAAGAATTATTACAGAAAGGAGCCGAACCAGCGCGCATAAAGGGTACCCGGTTCCTGCAAAAAAATGATTAATGGAGAATTAATAGTAGATAACTTTGCCGGTGGTGGCGGTGCATCCACCGGGATAGAATTGGCAACCGGATACAGTGTTGACATTGCCATCAACCATGATCCAGAAGCTATTAAAATGCACAAGGCAAACCATCCAAATACAAAGCATTATTGTGAAAATGTGTGGGCGGTTGATCCTGTCAAGGCTTGTAAAGGACATCCTGTCGGACTTGCCTGGTTCTCCCCAGATTGTAAGCATTTTAGCAAGGCAAAGGGTGGAAAACCAAAAGATAAAAATATCAGAGGCCTTGCATGGGTAGCCTTAAGATGGGCGGGGCTGGTGCGACCGAGAGTTATCATGCTGGAAAATGTAGAAGAATTTCAGCAATGGGGTCCGCTAAACCGGCGACACCATCCAATTAAGAAGAAAAAAGGGCAGACATATCGAAAGTTCATAAAACAATTGTGGGAATTGGGATATACGGTTCAGACAAAAGAATTGATTGCTGCGGATTATGGTGCACCTACAATGCGGAAAAGATTTTTCTTGATTGCCAGGTGCGATGGTGGATCTATTATCTGGCCAGAGTCAACGCATGGACCAGTGGACAGTGAAGCTGTTAAGACAGGACTGCTGAAACCATACGTAGGAGCATATACGCAGTTGGATTTTTCCTTGCCTTGTCCAAGTATCTTTGATACTTCAGAAGAAATAAAAGAAAAATACGGAATCCGGGCAGTGAGACCACTGGCACAAAAGACGATGGACAGAATAGCCAGAGGATTGAAAAAGTTCGTCTTAGACAATCCAGAGCCTTTTATCATTCAGTGCAATCATGGTGGTGAGCGTAGACCGAATGACATTAGAGAGCCAATGCCGACGATTACTGGAAAGCATGGGTATGGGATTGTAGAGCCGTATATGGTGCAGATTGGGCAGACTGGTTTTACAGCAGACAGAAGTAAGGATGTAAGAGAACCACTTACAACGATTGTAAGTAAAAACGAGCATTGTCTTATCAGTCCTACATTGATTCAGTACCATTCTGAAACTTCAAAAGATGGAGTAAGAGGACAGACTATAGAAGATCCGATCATGACAGTTGACAGCTCAAATAGATATGGACTGGTCACATCATTCCTGCATAAGTACTATGACGGAGGATATAAAGGTGCTGGGGAAACAGTAGAAAATCCGCTTCCGACAGTGACCGCATGGGATCATAACAGCATTGTTACTGCGAATCTGATCCAGATGAACAACCACTGTGACGGAAAAGATATCAGACAGCCATTACCAACGATCACAGCCGGTGACGGACACTTTGGAGAGGTCAGAGCATTTCTGATTAAATACTATGGACAGGGAACAGGGCAGGATATCAAAGATCCACTTGATACAGTCACAGCACATGATCGCTTCGGATTAGTGACTATCAACGGCACTGATTATCAGATCGTGGATATCGGATTGCGGATGCTGGAACCGAAAGAATTGTACGGATGCCAGGGATTCCCGGATGATTACATAATCGACCATGATTATACCGGAAAGACCTACCCGCGGAGCGAACAGGTACGAAGATGCGGCAATGCAGTGTGTCCGCCGATTCCTGCGGCATTGGTAAAAGCAAATTTACCGGAATTGTGCGTTGCTGAACGGATGCCGAATATGCAGATCGAAGCAGATCAGACCGGTCAACTTAGATTTGCTTAACACGAAGTTGAGTTAAAAAGGAGAAAAAACATGGAAAAATTCTATATTGTTACAAATGCAGATTTTTTAAACGAAATTAAAGATTACAACGTCCACGATGAAGAAAGACGAAAATTGATAAATGAATTTTTTGACGAAAAAGGAATTGCAGGACACGCATATCATATCGGCGGAAATGGATTTTGCAATAGACCATTCGAAGATTTCGAAAAACACAGTATTCGTCTTTACGTTGAGGAGTGTGAAGAAAATAATGCAAAGTTCGGTAAGGAATTATTAAAACCTGTCAATATATTCTGTGATTCCGATGTGATGATGCGTAGTTTCAGAGCAAATAGTAAGACATTAAAAGAGTTTCAAGAATTATGCATTGAGAGAAAAATCATAATTAATAATCATCCAGTTAGAGAAGGAGATTATTTTAAGGAATTGCGTTACGGCGGTTATTCAGTTACCAGATTTGAACATGACGGAAAATGCTATCTGAATGTTAAAACTAACAAGAATGGAATAACGCCAGAGAGTGATGGGTTTGCAGAAATTAAGGGAAGCGAGTATTACAAAGCACTTGAAGAATTTGAAAGTGGGAATTAAAAGGTCAGTTAAATTAGAATTTAAGGAGAAAAAGCAAATGAGCAATATTACAGAAGTTTGGGAAAATGAACGTCTTGCTTATCAGCAGCGATATGTTATGTGGCTTAAAAGATGGGAAAACTATCATAATGAAGATGACAGAGGTCACGCAAACGAATGCAGTTATGTTTTAATCAATATCTTTGGTCTAACTGATGGTCAGATTAAGGAGCTGGAACACAATTACAGTGGTCTTACCAATGATGATTTAAACTGAACTTTAACGGATGAAAGAAGGTGTGACGAAATGAAGATTATTATAGGAATCATAATATATGCGTTTATCGGATGCGTATTTGCCGGATTCTTAGAAGATGATTCTGTAGATGAGATGGATACGTTGGCACAGGTAGCATTCTGGCCGATAATATTACTTATTATCATTGCTTGGATACTTTCCATGATTCCGCTAACAATTGGACGAGTATTAAGAGGCATTTTTGAAGTTTTGGGCAGAGAACTTTAATAAATGAAAGGAATATATACAAATGGTTATAAAAAGATGTGATAGATGTGGAAAAAATTATGAAAAAAAATTCGATTTATGAATTGCATCCAAGAATCGGAGTAAAAGAAACAACTTTAGGAATTGGAATAGTAACAGATTCGGGAGGTTGTAAAAAAATATATGATTTATGCGATGATTGCTTGAAGGATTTTAGAAAGTGGATGGAAAAATCGGAGGAATGATGCACACAACAGAACATGGTGTAAAAGTTCGAAAAAAGATAAAAAAAGCAATTATCTGGTACATAGAACAGCATGGGTATGCGCCTACCGTTCGGGAAATCGGTGAAATGGTGGGATTAAGTAGCACATCCAGCGTTCACAACCATCTGATGAGGATGATTGACAATGGAGAGCTGGAGACAGATGACAAAGTTGGAAGCCCAAGAGCTATCAGAGTACCAGGATATAAATTTATGAAAAACTGAATATTGAAATTTTTGCCGGCTGAAACACGCCGGTAAAAAAATACATATTAAAGAACATATGTTCCGACCATATGTACGTAACTACTAATTAAAAAAGAGCCTGTGCTGGTAACACAAGCCCTTTAGAAAGTGTTATACACTTCCCTCGACAAGAAGAGTATAGCATTTTCTACCCAGATCGTAAAGGGGGATTTGCTATGACAAAAGCAGAATTAATTAACGATGTAGTTTATGAGATGGCAGGATATCTGACACCAGAAGGAATTGACCGCCTTAAGACTGTTATCACTTTTAAATTGGTCAATATTAATCTGACCGCAACAGAGACATTGCCGTCTACAAACGTGTACGACAATGAATGGATCATGGAGCGATATATAATCGACCTCACCGCTACAGGAAGAAAGCGGAGTACGATTAAGTTGTACATCACGATTATAAAAAAATTCTTTTTAGAAACCGGCTTAAATTATCACACCTGTACCGGGCAGGATGTAATGGATTATATCGCTACCAGATTACATAAAGATAAGATTTCAAAATCCTATGCTTCTACGATTCAAAAATATATGAGCAGTTTCTTTGCGTGGGCGTACAGAAAGAAGCATATTGAGGATGATGTATCCAGAGATATAGATAAAATCAGACAGCCACAGAAGAGAAAAGAGCGGTTGTCAGATGAAGAGATTGCCAGAGCATCATTATCCATCGGTCATGATCTGCGCCTCAATGCTCTATTCGAATTAATGCTTTCCGCTGGTCCTCGTGTCGGGGAAATCGTCAACCTTAACATTGACAACCTTGATTTTGCACATAAGGAAATCCACATCTGGGGAGAAAAGACAAGCCAATGGCGCACCTGCTTTATGACAGAGAGATGCAAACAGGCATTAAAACAGTACATCGGAGATCGCACGGAAGGCGCAGTGTTTATCGGCTTACGTGGCAGAGGACGGATGTGTAATAAGTCAATTGAGGACATGGTCAAAGAGATTGCGCTTTTTGGCGGTTGTAAATTTAATGCGACAGTGCATTCGTTTCGTAAGACGTTCGCTTCGAGAGAATACCGTAGGACTAAGGACGTGCTTTTCGTTTCAAAACGTCTCGGACACAGCAGTACGGATGTGACTATTAAGTATTACATTTGCGATGATGTTGAGTTGGATAGGATGCAAGCAAATTTAGCAGCATAAAAGAAAAAAACACTTGACTCATGAGGTCCGAGTTGCATCTTGGAGAGTTCATTCCGGAAATCAACCAGTAAAAACAGTGTACAAAACTTTACAGTAAAATGTGTTATATAATAAATACAGAGCATGAGCAGATCGAAAAGGTCTGCTCTTTTTATTTACAGGAAGGAGGATTTTAATTGAATACGGTCGAACCAATCAGAGACATCAACACAGTCTGGGACATAGCAGACTACCTGGGGGAAAAAAGCGAACGGAATAAGATCATGTTTCTGTTCGGAATTTATGTAGGCATCAGAGTATCTGACATTTTGAGCTTAAAGGTAAGAGATGTGAGAGATATGAACTATGTCAGCATCCGGGAGATGAAAACCGGAAAAGAGAAACGCTTTCCGATTAATGAGGAATTAAGGCCTTTACTTAATAGGTACATAAAAGGAAAAGCAGATTATGAACCGCTGTTTCCATCGAGACAGCAAAACAAAGCGTTATCCAGATGTCAGGCGTACAATATATTATCAACTGCCGGGGAGAAGTTTGGGTTACAGCATATCGGAACGCATACCATGAGGAAGACGTTCGGATATCATTTTTACCAGCAGACGCATGATATCGTGACATTACAGAAGATATTTAATCATGATAACACACACATAACTATGCGATATATAGGACTGGAGCAGGACGCTATCAGCGAATCAATCATGAAGCTATCGTTTAAAAAGAGACGATAGTTATTTTTTTATCAGTAAAGTTAAACATAAAACTTTTAATGTATAACTGATTGGATATGATATGAGTTTCTTCTATTAAAAAAGAAAAATAGAGCGAGTTATACAGAATGTAAAGATATGATAAAGTGAGCGAGGTGAGCAGATGAATAAAGAAAAGTATTCTGATCCAACAGCAGAACAGGCGATTGCTAATGTGATGCGAAAGGAAAAGAAAAGGAATCATTGCGACTGGGAAAAGTTCAGGGCAGATAAGACGAACATGGAGCGGAAGATGGAGAAGTTTATAAGAAAATAAAAGAGTGTACAAAAGTTTACAGTGATGTGTGTTATAAAGATAGTGTGAAGCGTGGCTGATGAAGCTGCGCTTTTTCATTTACTTAATTTTCCCAATACATTCCAGACATTCAATGAGCGTTGGATGTCTGGAAAAAGAAAGTGTGGTGAAATGGCGAAGGAATGGCGAAGGAATGGGCAAAACCATTTTATAACAGTACGGCATGGAAAGAAGCCCGTGCCACCTACATTAAGTTACGAATAACAATTGATGGAGGATTGTGTGAGACTTGCGGAAAGAAACATGGTTACATTGTTCATCATAAGATTCCGTTGACAGAAGAAAATATTTGCGATCCTGAAATCACATTAAACTTTGAAAACTTTAAATATGATTGCAAAGAATGTCATGATAACGAGGATGAGAATCATGGAGTGAATCGAAAGAAAGAATGTTATTGTGAATTTATAAATGGGATTCCAATTCCAAAAGGGAAACGCGACGATGAAAGAACCCCCCTTTAAAAAAATGCATTTTTTTTATTTTCAAGACCGAGACAGAAGGTCGGGATAACACACAGGTCGCACACATGACCCCCTCCCCCCAAGGAGATTTTTATGGCAGAAAAGAAAATTAAAACGAAAGAAGAAAGGATTAAGTCGGAAAAGAGTAGACTTAATAAAATTTACAAAGACATTGAAGAAAAAAGAAAGAATACAGTTCAGGGATTGATTGAGCGCGCAGCTTATATGAGAGTAAGTATCGAGGATATGGAAAAAGACCTTGATGAAAATGGTTTCACTGAATGGTTTCAGCAGGGAGAAAACCAAAAACCGTATCAGAGAAAGAGACCTATTGCAGATATGTACAACCAAATGAACAATTCTTACCAAAAATGCATAAATCAGTTGACAAATCTTTTGCCTAAAGATGATGCGAAGCCTGTTATAAAATCTGATGGCTTTGATGACTTTGTTGATAGTAGAGAGGATGTTTGATGTTCAGATATCCTCTTTCTTATAATCCAATCCTAGAATACTGGGAAGAGATTGAAAGTGGCAGAGAAGTTGTCGATATAAAGATAAAAAAATGGTATGAATATCTGGTTGATATGATCAGAACCCCTGGAGAGTATTTTTACAGTGTAAAACGTGCAAATCACATATTGGAATTTGCAGAAAATTATTGCCGACTTTCAAAAGGAGCTGGAGCAGGAAAAATTGTTAAGCTTGAGCTTTGGGAAAAAGCTCATTTGGCAGCAATATTCGGATTCATAGATATTGACGGAAACCGTTTGTGTCGTGAATCCATTTTAATTGTCGGAAAGAAAAATGGTAAATCTCTATTAGCCTCTATTGTCGGCCTATATATGCTAGTTGGAGATGGAGAGCCTGGACCAGAAGTGTATGCTGTTGCTACAAAAAAAGATCAGGCAAAAATTATTTGGTTTGAATCAAAACGTATGGTGAAAAAATCACCATCATTGTTAAAACGAGTTAAGCCTCTAGTAGCTGAATTAACAAGTGAGGATTTTAATAATGGCACTTTTAAGCCACTTGGAAGTGATAGTGATACATTGGATGGCTTGAATGTACATTGTGTTTTGATGGATGAGATTCACCAGTGGAAGAATGGTAAAGCCTTGTATGATATCATGGCAGATGGAACGTCTGCCAGATCACAACCGTTAGTTTATATTACATCTACAGCCGGAACAATCCGACAGGATATTTATGATGCAAAATATGATGAAGCAACAAATGTTATAAATGGACTTTTTGAAGATAAAGGATATAAGGATATCCATTTGTTTCCATTCATTTACGAATTGGATTCCAGAAAAGAGTGGCAGAACGAAGAGTGTTGGAAAAAAGCTAATCCCGGTCTTGGAACTATTAAAAAATTGAATTCTTTGAAAGCAAAGGTGGAAAAAGCAAAATTGAATCCAGCTTTAGTAAAAAATTTGCTTACAAAAGAATTTAACATCAGAGAAACCACAGTTGAAGCATGGCTCACATTTGAGCAGATAAAAAATACAAAGCATTTTGATTTAAAAAAACTTAAACCGCGTTATGGAATAGGCGGAGCAGATTTGTCTAGTACAACAGATTTGACTTGTGCAACTATTCTTTTTATGGTTCCAAATGATGAAAATATTTATGTTTTACAAATGTATTTCTTACCAGAAGATTTGCTTGAGGAAAGAGTTAGGGAAGATAAAATCCCATATGATCTCTGGAGGGATATGGGCTATTTGAGAACCTGTCAGGGAAATAAAGTTCATTATAAAGATGTCGTTCAATGGTTTGATGAAGTGGAGAAAAACCTTGACATTTATATTTACAAGGTTGGATACGATTCATGGTCAGCAGATTATTTTGTGCAGGATATGAAGGGAAGATTTGGAGCAGAGACGATGGAACCTGTAATTCAGGGAAAGAAAACTTTGTCAAGTCCAATGAAATCATTGGGAGCGGATTTAACAAAAAAGAGAATTATTTACAATGAAAATCCGATTCTTGAATGGTGTTTATATAACACGTCTGTTGATGTTGATAAAAATGATAATATTCAACCGGCAAAATCAAATGTCAAGACAAGAAGAATTGACGGAATGGCATCATTGTTGGACGCATACGTAGCATTGGAAAATAATCTGGAAGATTATCTTTCTATTATTTAAGTGAGGAATTTACATGAAATTTAACTTGTTTAAGAAGAAAAACGCATCAATTTCAGATCGTTTTGCAATGGTGACGCAGGAAGGAAACGGATTTTATTCTTACAATGGCAAACTTTATTATTCAGATATCGTAAGAACATGTATTAAGCCGCGGACAAAAGAAATCGGAAAAGCTACTGCAAAACATATAAGAGAGAAAACGATCACTGATGAAAATGGAAATAAAAAAACACAGTATGACGTGAATCCAGAACCTTATATGAGATTCTTATTAGAAGAGCCGAACCCACTTATGACAGGTCAAATGATGCAGGAAAAGGTAGCAAATCAATTATCTTTAAATAGTAATGCATTTATTTTGATTGTCAGAGATTTAAATGGAATACCCATTGAATTATACCCGATTCCATGTGTAAGTGTACGTTCAGAATTCGAAAATGGTCAATTATTTTTAAGATTTTTCTATAAAAATGGCAAAAATGGACGTTTTCCATATACAGAAATCATCCATTTAAGAGATGATTTTTTAAATGATGATGTATTTGGAGACAACCCGGGAAAAGCACTCACGGAATTAATGGAGTGTGTGACAACTATCGATCAGGGAATCATAAAAGCAATAAAAAATAGCAATCTGATCACGTGGCTGTTGAAGTTTAAAAATTCAATGAGACCAGAAGATTTGAAACAAAATATAAAAGATTTTGTAGCAAATTATCTATCTATAGATTCAGAAACATTTGGGGCAGCAGGAGTGGACGCAAAGGCAGATATCGAGAGGGTAGAATATAAAGATTTTGTTCCAAACGCCTCAATTTCTCGTGATATTGTGGAAAGAATTTATAATTTTTTCCAAACAAATAAAAAGATTGCTTCTGGAACATATTCGGAAGATGAGTTTGTATCTTTTTATAATATATCTGTTGCACCAATTTTACAACAGATGAGTGGAGAGTATACGAGAAAATTATTTTCAAGAAGAGAGCGTTCAGCAGGAAATAAAATTGATTTTGATTCTGCTAATTTTGAGTTTGCAAGCATGAATACAAAGCTTGCATTAACGGCTTATCTTGATAGGGGAACGCTAGTGCCAAACGAAGTGAGAAAAATTTTAAGGCTTCCACCGATTGATGGAGGAGATGAACCATTGCTTCGTAAAGATACAGGCAAGTTAGTTGAGAAAGGAGGAAACGATAATGGTACAGATACCGATTAAAGGAGTTGTTATTCCAGACGAAGATAAATGGATTTATGATTTGCTTGAATTGGATGCAGTATGTCCTAGAGATGTACAGAGTGCTATTAGAGATGCAAAAGGAGAGGAAATCACATTTGTTGTAAATTCTCCGGGTGGAGAGATTTCTTCTGGCGGTGAAATGTGGTACATGATAAATTCATGTAGTCAGCATACAACTGCGGATATAGTTGGTTATGCATGTTCGGCAGCATCTTATTTGGTCATGGGAGCAGATTCTGTAAGAATGGCACCGCAGGCACTTATGATGATTCATTTGGTAAGCAGCGGTGCACAGGGAAACCATTACGATCTGGAACATGAAGCAGAAACGCTTCGGGTAGCTGATAAAGCTATCAGTAATGTTTACAGAGCAAAAACAGGGCGTAGTAACGAAGAATTTTTACAGCTCATGGAAAATGAAACATGGATGGATTGCGACAAGGCATTAGAGCTTGGCTTGATTGATGAAATTATTGGAAACGATACACAAAAGTCAGTAGGCAATGTAAAAGCAGGAACTTTATATAATGCTTTTGGTGGAATGCTCAGTGAAGAAGTTAAAGAAAAAATTAGAAACATGGTAAAGAATCCTGGTCTTACTGATCAGGATATTTTATTACAAAGAAACAAATTAAATTTATTAAAAATCGGAGGTATTAGAAATGAAATTTAAGAACATGCAGGATTATTTGAACCAGAGGAATGCGCTCATTCAGGATGCAGAAAATCTCATTAATGAGGGAAAAGATGCGATAGAGGTTATGGATAATATTAAGAAATTGGATAATGCGTATGAAGATTTTAGAACAAAAAATGCAAATCTGAATGCACTTAAAAATAACCCTGTTGTTGATCCGGCGGCACCGGTAACAGCTGGCAGTGTAAACACATCTGGAAATACAGAAGAAATTAAGGATTTATCTTCAGATGAATATAAAAGGGCATGGATTCATGTCATGAAAGGAAATAAGCTGACTACACAGGAACAGTCAATTTTTGATTCTGTAAATATGGCTAATCCGATGAAAAATACTGAGACTGTATCAGAGCATTCTGTCCTTATTCCTACAACTGTGCAGCATGGAATTTGGGAACAGGCTGCAAAAGAGCATCCAGTGTTAAAAGATTTGTTGCCAACACACGTGCAGGGAGATATTGAAATTATTATCGACACATCTTCCGAAAGTGATGCTGATTGGATTGACGAAGGGGATAAGCCAGCTGATGCAGAGTTTTCAGAAGGTAAAATTGTTTTACAGGGATGCGAACTTGCAAAATCTGTGACGATTAGCTGGAAACTGAAAAAAATGAACGATCAGGATTATGAAGCTTATTTAATTAAAAAGCTCGGTGAGAAAGTTGGTAATGCAATTGCAAAGTCAATCTTTCATGGAAAAGGAAAGCCTACTGCAAGTGAACATAAGGCACAGGCAAAAGGTTTCATTACAGCATTAGAAAAAGAAAACAGTACACCAAACATTATTAAATACAAAGAGACAGCAGGTGTTTCTTATAAAAACATCACATCATTAATGTCATTGATTCCAGGTGCATATTTGTCAGGTGCAAGTATTTATACAAAAGGCACAACGCTTTGGAATCAGTTGGCAAATATTCTCGATGCGAACAAACGCCCTATCTTTATCCCAGATGTGACTGAAAATAGTGTAGGAAAAATTTTCGGCATCCCTGTAAAGGTAGAAGATGGTGTAGAAGATGGAGAAGTTGCTCTTGCAAACCTTAACAAAGGATATGCATTTAACTTCAATGAAGAGATGACCATTTACACAGAGGATCATGTGAAAGATCGTACTACAGATTATATGGCTTACGGAATCGCAGATGGTGATGTCATTACCACAGAAGCATTTGCAGTCATGCAGAAAGAAGCTGAATAAGTGCGCTGCTATATAATTAAGAAGAATCAATTCGCACAGCAGTGAAAATCTGCTGTGTGTGAGGTAAAGAAATGGCAGATATTAATAATATAATTAAAAATTCAATGCGAATCTCACATGACAAATTAGATGATGAAATTATCAGAAAAATCTATTCTTGCAAAGAAGATCTTAAAAGTTATGGTGTAAATTCTGAAAAAGAATCAGAGCTAATAACAACAGCATGTGAATTCTACTGTAAATGGCATTTTAATTATATGGGTATCGGAAGTGAATTCAAAAAATATTATGAAGATTTAAGAGATCATCTTAGTTTATCTACAGAGTACAGAATAAAAAAGGAGAGCAATAATGCTGGAGAGGAATGAGATAGCACTTCTTATAACTCAAAAAATGGAAAGAAACAGAGACGGCTTCCCAGACCCTGTTATTTTGTCTCAAAAAGAAATTTTTGTAGCAGAATTATCAGCTAAACGGTCAGAATTTTATGCTGCATTAGCAAATGGTCATAAGGTCACAAATGTTTTGTCTGTAGACTTGGATGATTATAAGAGTGGAATTATCAATGATGATGGGAAAAAAAGATTTCCGAATATCGTCATTTATGATGACATTAAGTATTCTATCTTAAGAACTTATAAAACTGATTCGCAGACTATTGAACTCACATTGACGGAGGTTGAATAGATGGCAGAGGGAATCTTTGATTTTCCAGTGGATTTTTTAAAAGACTTCATTGAATCTGATCCGGCTGACATATGTAAGGAAGCTCTAAAAGAAGCAGGACCAATATATGCAGATTATATGAAGAAGTCCATGAAAAAAGTAATAGAGCATGAAGGCGATTCTGATATGGTTGAATCTGTTAAACCATCCAAAATACTTAAGAATCGTAATCGGGACGGATGGACAGATGGATATTATGTCAATATTCAGCCAACAGGAGAATCAAAACAAAAATATTATTATGGAACAGATAAAAAAGGCGGTCATTATCCAAGAAAGTATCCTGTATCAAATGCTTTGAAAGCTATTTGGAAAGAGTACGGGATTCCTGGACGTCAAAAAGCAACACCATTTATTGTGGATGCCAAAATACATGCTGAAAAAGCTGTTATGGATAAATTGCAGGAAGTTTATAACAGAAAGATAGGTGCAGATGATTAATATTTTTGAAAAACTCTTACCAATTGAAATATCTACAGGAATTAAGATTTATGAAGATTCTTGTGATGATATGGAAGAAAAATATATTGTTTTCACAATTGAGGGTGAACAACCTATTCAGAATGGTGATGATAAGGTCTTAGCAGATACTATTTATGTCACATTACAATTAATAGTTCCGAAAAGATTTGATTATGTGGAAACAAAATATAAAATTCGTGATCTTTTAGAGGACAATGAGTTTTCTGTCACGGATATTCATTCTTATGCAAATAATGAAATAAACGGAACAGATAAAATCAGGAGAATTATTTTTGAAACCAATATTACAGTAAATCATTAATTAGGAGGAAAAAACAATGGCATATTTTGGACTTTCAAATCCTTATATTGCAAAATACCTTTCTGACGGTAATTATACCGAAGGGTTTAAGTGTGGAAATGCAGTGAGTACATCAGTAACTCCTGCTTACAACGAAGGCTCTGTTTTTGGGGATAATAAACAGACAGAGTATTTAAAAGAATTTAAGAATGCAGCAGTTGAGGTAGGTGTGACATCACTTCCGTTAATTGCAAAATCAGTCCTTTTTGGTCATGAAATCAACGGAAATGAAGAAATTTCGAACACAGAAGACGCTGCTAATTATGTTGGATACGGATTTATCTCGAATGAAATGATCGAGGGTAAAAGACAGTATGGGGCATGTGTTTTGTTAAAAGTATTATTTGCCGAAGGTGCAGATTCTTATGCTACAAAAGGCGATAGTATCACGTTCTCAACACCAACTATTTCAGGGACTGCAATTGCAATTGACGATGGAAAGTGGAGAAAGAAAAAATTTTTTGATACAAAAAAAGAAGCTGAGGCTTATATCGAAGCAATCCTTAACATCACACCGAAATGCGAGACACCGGTATTCAGCGTTGACGGTGGTACATATGCCGAAGCGCAGAGCGTAGAGATTTCATGTGCGACTTCCGGAGCAAAGATCTATTACACGACTGACGGACTTACACCGACAGAAAGCTCTACAGAGTACACCGGAACACCGGTATCTGTTTCGGCAAGCAAATTGCTTAGAGCGATCGCTATCAAAGCCGGTAGTGCAAATTCTGACATTGCGTCAGCGGAATACACGATTTCCGGCTAAAAGAGAATAAGAAGATAAGAGGGATGGTTTTTCCATCCCCCTTTTTTCAAATGGGAGAAAAAATCATGGATAAATTAACATATATAGAAGTTGGGAAAGAAAAATATCCGATAAAATGCGATAATCTTGTGTTGCAGCAGATTCAGGAGGAGTTCGGAAGCGTGAGGCTTTTTGAAATGGCCTTGATTGGTCTTGCAGCGGAAAAAAATCCAGATGGTACGGATAAGAGGGATGATAAAGGACAGATTATTTTAAAACACGTTGAGCCGTCCATTAAGGCGATTAATTTCGGACTTCCTCTTATGGTAAACGAAGGCCTTGAAATTGAAGCGGAGCAGAAAAATACAGATTTTAAGTATCTGGAAGATAAAGAAATAATCAGATCCATCCAGCTTTCGTATTTGAAGCTTTCAGAAATTATGCACAAAGAGCTTGCAAGGTGCTTTGAAACAAAAAAATAAAAACCCAAGTGGAGAGCGATAGTGACAGCGAAGCTGATACGATCATCAACTTTACTTGGGTTTTATTAATTGGAATGCGGTTCGGTTTCACGAAAAAGGAAGTTGAACATATGTACTATGGAAAATGGCAGGATTTTTTTGAAATTTATAAAACAGTGCATGATTTTGAAATGAGCCAGAGGTATGTGCCTCTGAAAGAAGAAGAAACAGAATCAACAGGATCTCTTATGGATTTATAAGGGGGATTTATGGCGTCAAAAGGAACAATTGGCGGTCGTATCGTTCTCGAAGGGGAATCCGAATACAGAGCTGCCTTAAGAAATATAACACAGGAACAGAAAGAACTCCGTTCTGAAATGAAGTTGTGCAGCAGTGAATTTAAGGAAAGCCAGAATTCACTTGAAGCATTAACAAAAAAACATGAAGTTCTGGAAAAACAGATTGATGCGCAGAAAAAGAAGGTAGAACTCTATGCGAATCAATTACAGAAAGCAAAAGATACAGAAGCAGATTATGCTAAAAAGGTTGAGGAGCTTAAAGAAAAGCTTGCTTCTGCTGAAAATGAATTCAAAGACATGAAGGATTCGACAGAGGTTTCCTCGGAAGCTCTGGAAAATCAGAAAAAAGTCATTGATGAATTAAAAGAAAAGCTTACTGTTGCAGAACAGGGATATGAGAAATCTGGACAGGTTATCAGTCAGTTTCAAGTCAATTTAAACAATGCAAATGCTGACTTGAATGCAATGTCTACTGAATTGCAGAATACAGATAAGTACATGAAGGAAGCGGAACAATCCGCAGATTCATGTGCAACGTCTATTGATGAATTTGGACACAGAACGAAAGAGGCTGGTGAACAATCCAGAAAATTCGGCGAAAAATCCGAAAATGCAATCAATAATCTTTCCGATGCACTTGTGGCGACAGGAATTGTTCAGGGCGTTGAAAAAGTCAAAGATGCATTAATGGAATGTGTAGCGTCTTCTCAACAATTTGAAACAGCAACCGCAAAGTTATCAACAATTGCGGACACGAATGCAGTTTCCATGGTGGAGTTAAAAGACCAGATTATAAGCGCATCTACAGAACTCGGTGTTGCCGCTTCTGATATCTCTGACGTGTCTTATGATGCTATTTCTGCATCTGTCGATACTGCAAAAGCTGTCGGTGTCACATCAGATGCGGCAAAGCTGGCAACCGCAGGATTTACGGACACATCAAGTGCCCTGTCGGTTCTTACAACCGCCATGAATGCTTATAATATATCGGCAGATGAATTGTCTGGCATTTCTGACTCACTGATCCAGACACAGAACTTAGGTGTTTTAACGATTAACAGTCTGGCATCTTCAATGGGTAAAGCAATCGCCACGGCCTCGGCTTATTCCATTGATATTTATAATCTGGAATCTGGATATATCGCTTTGACAAAATCCGGTATTTCCGCAGAAGAATCAACCACATACATGGCTTCGATGTTCTCAGAGCTTGGTGATGCTGGTTCTGATGTTGCCGGAATTATTACAGAAAAAACCGGAAAGTCCTTCGGTGAACTGATGCAGTCCGGCTATAATCTCGGTCAGGTATTGAATATTTTATCTGAAAGCGTGGACGGAAATGCAGAAGCAATGATGAACCTGTGGGGCAGTCAGGAAGCCGGAAAAGCGGCAAATGCAATTGTAAACAGGGGATTGAAAGAATTTGAACAGAATCTTGATTCTGTAAAAAATTCTACTGGGGCTACACAGAAAGCTTTTGACAAAATGGCTGATACATCGGAATTTGCTTCTAAAAAAATGAAGGTTTCTATGCAAAATTTGAAGATCGCAATCGGTGACGAGTTGCAGCCGGAAATGGAACGACTTTATTCTGCAGGTACAGATGTCACGGAATGGGCGATAGATTTTGTGAAGGAAAACCCAGCGGTAGTTGATGCGATTGCAGCACTAGCGGTTGGAATCGGAACTTTTGCAACCGGGTTAGCTGTTGCAAAAGTTGGAATGATCGCATTTAATGCCGTAATGAACGCAAACCCGATTGTCTTATGTACAACGGCTGTCATTGGTCTGACCGTAGCAATGACAGCATTACTCGATCATCAGAACGAGTATGTTGAGAACACAAAGGCAGCAGTGGAGGAGCAGCAGAAAAATATTGATTCTTTACATGAAGAAATCGAAGCGAGAAAAGCTTCTAACAGTGAGACAGAAGCCACTGTTGCAACCATCAGTTCGCTGAAATCACAGCTTATTGACCTTAATGGAAAAGAAAAATTAAGTAATCAGGACAAAGCTGAAATGGTTTCGATCGTTGCCCAGTTAAATGAACTTCTGCCAGACATGAACCTCTCCATAAATGAACAGACCGGCTATCTGGAGCAGAACAATTCTGAGTTAGAAGATTTGATTGAAAATCAGACGGAATATCTGGAGTTACAGGCAGCGCAAGAGGAGCAGGCGGAAATTATCAAGCAGATAACGAAAGCTAAGATCAATTTAAACAAAGCGACCTCCGAGCAGGCAGAACTGGAATCAGATCTTGCGGAAAAACAGGCAGAATATAATCAGGGGATGATTGAGGGTACAATCCCGGCTTATGGTGACCTTTATCAGGAAATTGCTGAAGCTCAAAAAGCTGTTGCTGAATATGACGATCAGATTACAGAATCGCAAGCAATACTGGATGATTTACAGGGCGATTATGAAGTCGCAACCGATATGATCAATCAGTATAAAGAATCCATGAATCAGGCATCTGATGCAGTAAATAGCACGAATGCAAATACGATCGAATATGGTTCTAAAACCTACGAGGTTTCGGAGGAAGTGAAGGCTTCCTTTGATGAGATAAATGCTGCTTATCGAATGGCAAGTGAAGAGGCATTATCATCTATTTCCAGCCAGGTATCTTTGTTTGATGAATTATCAAGCAAATCAGATATGACAGTACAGCAGATGTCGGAAAATCTGCAAAGTCAGACAGATACGTTTAATCAGTATTCGGAAGATTTGAAAACTGCATCGCAATTGATGAAGGAAGATACGACCGGAAGCTTTTCAACGATCGTCCAGTCTATCATGGACATGGGAGTGGAAGGTGCTGGATATCTTCATGAATTGGTCACGGCAGCAGAGGATTCCACGGAATCATTTGATGAAGTCATGAATTCATTCGCAGAAATGGAGGAAGCGAGGCAGACGTTAGCTGACACGATGGGCGATATTAACGTGGGATATTCTGACGCAGTCGATCAGATGATCGCTAGTACAAGTGACGGACTGGACAGTATCAGCAATGCATTTGTTGATAAAAGTCCAGAAATGCGCGTGTCGTCCGCTTATATGTGCGATCAGATTTATGATCAGATGAAAACATCAATCGGAATGACGGATGATGGAAGTTCCATTGTTTTTCAGGGTACAGGAAACTCAATTGCAAAAGGTGTTGCCGATGGTATTACTGCCGGACAGCCTACGATTAATACTGCTTTACAGCGAGCAATTGATAATGCTGTCGCAAATGCAAATTTTAGCGGAATTTCTGCAAGAATAGACAGGATATTAGGGGATCAGCTGAAATGATAAGAGAATTTAGTTTAAAAAACGCAATTGGTAACACATGGAATCTGAACGATTTAGGTTCGTTTTTTACAGAGCCAGACGGCCTCGGATTTGAATATGACGTTGATTATCAGCAGATAGGTAATATTTTTATTAAACTTCAGGATGATATGAAGCAGAAAGAGCCATCTGGACAGATTAAGTTTTCTTCCTATGAAAAATACAGAGAATTTTGCCTTTTTATCCAGCACAAACCGCTTGTGATGGAATACACAACTCCGGCCGGAAGCTTTTTTATGGATGTAAGCATTGATAAACTTGAAAAAAGCGAACTTGAAACAGGCGGACTGTTCTGTGACATTAAATTGCTGGGATTATCCACGTTTTATAAAATTGTTCGAGCTGAAAACGATGGAAGCATTGTAGCAGGTAAAATTTATCCGTATTCTTATAATTACCGCTATTCAGATTATTCTCAGGGAGCGGTTGAATTTGAATGTGACAGCGTTTTAGAATCTGCCGTAAAACTCACGATTCTGGGACCGTGTACTAATCCGTCATGGACACATTATCTGAATGGTGTCGTGACAAGTGTAGGCAAGGTGAATTGCACGATAAAAGATGGAAACAGATTGATTGTTGACAACACAAAAATACCATTTGAAATTGCCGAATATGATTCCACAGGTACATTTGTTCAAAATCTTTATCAGAGCAGCGATTTCTCCACGGACAGATTTATTACACTTGGTTTCGGCACAAATAAAATCAGCTTTGCGCACGAAGGCGAAAATGCGATTGCATTGATTGCGGAGGGAAAAATCATTTATGAGTCTGTATAATATTGAAATTTTTAATGATCATTTTGAGTACATCTCATCATATCAGCTACAGAATGTAGAAGGCTATGAATACGATTATATTTCGTACTCGAAAAGCAAGCTGGAAATACCGGAGATTACTGCATCAAAAGGGGATTATGTACGAATTACCTCAAAGGATTTGAATATTGTTGGAATCGTAAACGGATGTACTGACATGGGATTTTATTACGAGCTTGAATTTACTCCATTTTTGGAAAAATTGGATGTCAACGTACATTACAACAGAAGTCTGCTTTCCACACAAAGTCTTGAACAATGGATTGCCGGAATCATCACAGACACTTTTGTCTCAAATTCTGATTTGGAACAAAACATATATGGTTTTGAGGTAAAATACTCCTCGGAGACATATAATGCGCTGATGGATCTGGAAGAGAATATAGGAAATCTTTATGAGATTTTACAGAAAGCACTAATTAATTACAATGTGGTGGTCACATTTAGCATTGATGTACAGAAAAAGAAAATCATAGCGGATGTGTCAGTTTTATCACAGGGTGTATTTTACATTGAATCTGATTTACCGAACATCCTTGATAAAGAATTCAATTTCAAAAAGTCTGATTCGTCTTACAACAAAATGACGGTATACAATGAGCTTAATGAGGCAGAATACGAGACTTTTTACTTACAGACGGATGGTGTAATTACAAATGCTCCTGCCGCTTCCAAGCGTGTCACACCTGTGATTTTTACAAACGTTTTTATCAAGCACGAAAATGATGATAAAGAGACGTTCCACGATTCCGCATATGATAAGGCTTTTAACAAATTGTCGGCTGAAAAGTATGATAATCTCATCGAAATTGAATGTGAGATAAATGACTGGCTTATTGATCCACTGAATTTATCTATCGGGCAGGACACTGTTATTATCCGGGATGGCGTGAGTTATTCTACCATGCTTACCGGATTTTCCATAAAAGATACCGTCAAATTAATGTTCGGGACAGTACGGCTCGAACTCACGAAAAAGCTTAACAGGAGGTTGAAATCATGAGTATTTCCATGAAACGCTACAACGACACAATTATTACACCAAAGGACGACAGAATTCTTTTTGACCAGATCTTTGACGACTATGGTTTGATTTACGGCGGATCTGCCACTATGGCGGCATCAAATAAAATCCATGTAGGCGCTGCCAGAGGATTTATAAAGGGAACAGAAGTCATTATTGAAGCAGAGGACATTGCAGTAAATCTCTCTGATTCCGGCACCAAGAATGGACGGCTTAAGATTGTCATGGACTTAGCCGATACTGATACACCAATTAAATTTGAATCAGAAGTTGCCGCATCGTTCCCGGCACTGGAGCAGGATGCGAACATTAACTATGATAACGGTCGCTATGAGGTTGTTTTTGCCACATACAAAGCGACAGAAACGACAATCTCTAGCGTGACTCTCGTTATGCCAACTATGCAATCGGTCAAAGCAAAAATTCAGGGCATAAACCAGAGTTTAACTAAGATATATCCTACAGAATATCTCGACATAACGAGTTCATTC
>OGKR01000541.1_pt1 | contig 38507 bp, 56 predicted proteins | sample 1572431 | NCBI WGS metagenome assembly OGKR01 (sample SAMEA2582079, study PRJEB24529) | metagenome | biome: Human gut stool | place: China | collected 2011 | reverse complement strand
TCCCCATGACGACTGATTTCCTCTTCATAGGCGGCCATACAAATGGCAAGTTCCCGCAATTTCTTTTGCAATACTTTATTTTTAACGGACTCCGCCCCACGTTCAAGGTCATCAGGACCGACGCGGAACGCGCGAAACTCAGAAAAGAGCTGTTGCAACACCGAGGAAAACTCAGGCCGTTTAGTTGCCTGCTCTAATAAACCTAGCTCCTTTTGTTTCCGCTTCATAACAAGGCGCAACAACATAGACCGGCCAAAGCTAGATAAGCTTGATTGACCGGCCCCTTTGGAGCCTATGGATTGATATACTTGGTACCCCAAACGACCAAAGCCTACGACACGGACTGTAGTAAAGCCTTTTTCAGGCATAAATTCAGCAAGTTCCCGCTCCACCCGATAGGTGGCTGGTTCAGGAACGAGTAAAATTATGGGTTCCCCTGGACAATCGGTCATCACTTGACGTATCCGCTCATATACGGCACGCGTCTTGCCTGATCCTGCTCGTCCATAATAGACGCTAATATTCATGAGACCTCCCTAGTGAAACTTTCACCATCTCAGTTTATATAATTTATATAATCAGCAAATTTCATCTTATTTATATATTTCTCGGTCTTAGGTATAGCCTAAAACTATTTTTTTCGATATAATATGTTATTATACTAAGTATTATTATATAGTAATATGATATTCTGTGCTTAATTCTGGGGTTAATTTAAGCTAATTGTACAAAATTTGACTCATTTGATTATATTTGTTTATAATTAAGAAAAAAATTTATATTTTATTTACAATTAACAGAATTTCATATATAATACATGTTAGTATTTGTGTTATTTGTAAAATCATGTATTTAGGAGTGAACTATTATGAACAAAAAACATTTAGCAGCTGCTTTCGCAGTATTTGCAGCTACAACTATGTCTTTCTCTGCTTTTGCAGCATCTGTTGATGCTAATGCACGTGCTTACGAACGCGCTGCAGCTGAGCAATATACTTACGCTGCACCTCAAGCGGCTACACCAGCCTACCAATCTGGTTATGTAACAAGTGCACCACGCCCTGGTTATAAACCATTGCCAGCGGTTCCTTACACTGCAGGTGATATGGCTCAACAAATGCCTGTATCTAAAGAATTGGGCGATCCAATCTTCGTAGCACCTCAAACAACTGCTGTAGGTCTTCAAATCATGGACCCTATCGCACCTAGCTACCAACCTGTATACCAAGAAACTGTAACTTCCGTAACAGCTAATGGCAACGGTAGTGCATACGTTTCCCGTTATAAAACTAACCAATTAAACGCATTCGACTTATTGTTGAACGGCAAATCCTACACTTACGACTTGCCTGCATACACTAACGGCTACCAAGTGAAAACTGCTAGCTCCTACAATCGTGCTGGTGATGGCGTTGCAAACGTATTCTCTACAAACGTAATCACTGAAGCAGTTGTAAACAACAACTCCTTGCGTATCACTGTTAATATGACTCAACCAACAGCTGTAGCAGCTGCTAAATTGCGTTCCATGCAACAAACTGGTCAAGTAGCAGGCGGTGAAGTAGCTGCATTGTTCGCTTACAATGAAAGCTATGATGGTGTAAAACAAGCTGCTCAATATGACGTATTCAACAACGGCAATCGTTACATCGTTGTAAAATCCGGTGCAGTAACAGTTCCAAACGGTGCACAACACCCTTACGCAACTGCATTGTTCGCAGTAACTGACGACACTGTAGCGGCTGTAACAGTATCTGGCAACACTGCTGATGCTTACGATTTAGTTAAAGGTACTGCATACGCAATTGCACAATCTGCTCGCGTATCTAACGCACGTACTCGCTAATTCTAACTATAATTCGTTACGAATTAACTATAACGTGAAGGCTATAAACCTTCACACATGAAGACTATATAAATCACCAAAGCCCCGAATGAGGTATCTCATTCGGGGCTTTTTATGCATCTTACCAATTGAATTCTTAGATTTATTTTTTACGACAATCTTGTAAATACTTCTAACGCTTTATAAGCCATCAAACGATAGCCTCGTACATTAGGATGTACTTCACCGGCAAAGACAATTTGGCCAATTTGATCCGCTTCATATAAGGTAGTATAAAAGTCTATAACCTTTAAATTATGCTTTGTTGCATAGGCTTTCAGCTGGTCATTTACCGCTCTCACAACAAGGTCGAGGCCATCCATATCACTATCGATTTGTGTTTCTAAACCAATAATAACCTTCCCCTTTGTGCTCGCTAGTTCAATAGCTTTCACCAAGGTCTTGAACACATATGCACTATCTCGACCTTGCAAGATATCATTAGTACCACACATTAAGAAGATATGACGCGTGGAATCAGCTACAGCTGTAGGTAGCCATTTTTCAATGTTATAAATCATGCCCTGAACGGAGCATCCGTCTTCACCATAATTTGTAAAATGTACACCCTCTATAGATGCATCACAAATTTCAACCCAACCTTGGCCATAAGGCACATCATAACCGCGGGTAATGCTATCGCCAAAACAGATAATTTCCATATCTAGACCTCCTGTACTATGCATTAATCATATAACAAAATGACAATTATATACAATATACATACTATGGATTTTTATATGCATTTTTTATAGAATTACATGTTTGACTATGGTATACTAATTCCACATAAGAGAGGTCAAAGATGAGAAAACTATATCCCTTTTTAATACTAGCATTAGCAACATTACAATCAGCTAGTGCCATTTCACAATATGAATTAGAGAACAAGCCTACTCAATACCAAGTTGCTTATAATAGCCCTTCGGAGACTGTGTATATCGACTTAAGTACACTTAGCCTAGCACAGTCAGGTCCTACATATAGTACACTTCACGCTCGTACAATTAGTCTCTATAAAAAGCAGAATATTATTGCTGATTATTCAACTAATTATACATACCATCGTGGTAACACATCTAAAGATATTTATCTTATGGATTGGCATGTAGCACCGGCGAAATTCTACCAAGTAAATGGCGCACCTATAGGAACTGCTAATAATCAGCGTTCTGTTCTATCTACAGGTGCTCACGTCGCTACAAAGGGTTCTCCTGTAGCTGAAATAGGTCAATTTATTTTACATAATGCATTGGAATTAGAGCGTATTACCTATACATCTAAGAACCCATACGTACCACCTCGTCCATATAAACCATTGAGTACACCGGCTCCAACAGAAGATAGGCCATTATTTGGAGTTCAACCACCAGAAGGTGTCTATAAACCGCTAAACCAATTAGAATCTCCTTATACATCTAATCAACCACGGTTATATCCTTCTAAATTAGGTATGTATGGACCCGTTCCAGCACCGCCTCCACTAGGGCCTCGACCTAGTGATTGGATTCTCGACATTCAAAATCAGGACATGCCAGATCCAAATACACCTATGAGTGATTGGAGACCGCAACCTGATTATCATGCACCGCAAAGACCATAATCAAAAAATATAGTTACTCGTAACGTATAAAAAGAGACTGAACTGTCTCCTATTTAGGAGATCTAATTCAGTCTCTTTTGCTTTATATTTTGTTTCCATACAATCAGATCAATCTATTGTATGATTGTATGATACTGTCACATTATTTAAGACGTACAAAGAACAATGCAATAGCACCGATAACTGGTGCAATGGCAAGGGTCATCAATGCAGATTGATAACTGCCTGTAGCAGTTAACATGCTGCCTAAAATCATAGGTGCCAACATAACGCCGATCTGATTAAACAAGTTTACAAAGCCTGCAGTTGTACCGCGTAAATGAGGTGCTGCGGATTGAATTACGAGAGCATTTGTTAAAGCACTATGCATGAAAGCACCAATACCAAGAATTGGACCTGTTATAAAGAGCATATCTGGATTTGTGGTGCTCGCAAAGAGGATCAATGCTGGTGCAAATAAGAACATAACAAGCGCCACCAAATGGTTCTTCTTAATCGGTAATATATCGGACAAAATACCGATAGTCGGTTTCGCAATAAGCGCCGCTAAACCAAAGGCAGACATTACATGACCTGCATAGATGGCATTAACGCCGAGCTGTTTAACCATGTACAAGTTTGACCATTGAGCCACCGCCCAGGTAGCACCGGTAGCAAAGAAGCCTGCAAAGGCAAGACAACAAATGTTGCGATTCTTCAAAACATGTAACAAGTTTTCCTTTAAAGAAGTCTTTTCCCCTATATGAGCAGATGTATCACTCACCTCTGCTTCTCGTTGAGCTAAAATCTCAGCACTTGGCTTACGAACCGTAAAGTAGCTAAGAATGAAAACAAGGATTGGTAATACCGCTGTTAAAAGAAATGCATTTTGCCAACCATAATTAGTTGCCACATATGGTGCATAAAGGTTTACAGTGGTCAATCCAAGGGATGTGCAGGACATGAAGATACCCACGGCTGCACCACGTTGATTAGGCCCAAAGTAATCCCCAATAGCACTTAAACAAGATGCTTGTACCGGACCAGATACAATACCTAATAAGAAACGTAATACCCAGCCATAGGTGTAATTATCTATAGTACTCATCAATGCCGTAATAACCGCCATGGCAAGTAAGCTTACCAAAATGGTGTAACGATAACCAATGCGATCCGCTAAGATACCACCTGGTAGAACCATGATGGCATAGCCCATATAAAAGGCGGATAAATAGGCCGTACCCATTTGAGGAGTAAAACTCAAGGCCTCATTAACGATAGGCATCAAGGACGCCCAAGATAAACGCATAACAAAGCTAATCAAAAATGTTAGCCATACGCTGACAAGAATTAAAATCTGAGTTCGTGAGAAACTAAGTCGATTCATACGAGCTCCTTTCTACAGAATAAAAACATATAAAGTAATCATACTATAAATAGAAAGAATTTTTCAAATACAAAGCATGACGGGTAACACAAAAGAACCCTCTATCAATTTGATAAAGGGTTCTATATCTTACTATTCAAGGAACGGGCTCCTATTGCCTTACCAAGTATATTAATATCTAAAATTGACGACAAATGTCTTTTAAATGTCCGTCAAATATCCTACACCGCATCAATAAGCACAATACATATAAATATATATTCGCACGTACCTGTACAAAAGAAAATATTATATAAATTGTGGTGAGCAGTACGGTCTTACAACTTTTTCTAAAAAAGATGCGCATTCCGATAGACTCGCTCATCCTTTTTCAGACGGCCCCAGGCGGTGTATTCGCCGTACCATAAGAGATTGCCGTGGATGTCGGTCATCTCGCGCGGTATACCGACAGAAGTAGTGGGCTTGTTGGGCGATTTCTCCGTCTTCGTTGATAGAGTTTCGATAGGCGAAACCGCGTGCATGTGTACCACACATGCACTATGTCAGGATTGAAGATTTTGTGCAAGCTACGGCTTGTTACAAGGACTAATTATTGCATAATTTGTTGTTTTAATTTTTGGTCAAAAGAATTTTCCAGGAAGATCAAATCATGCTTGCTAAACAAGCCATTATCATTTTCTAATACTTTTTTATCAAACAATAAAATATTCTGTATTAAAGGATCATTTAATGGTAATTCATTCTTATTTATAATAAAAATAGCGGTTAATGCTTTAAAACGAAAAGCCTCTGGATAAAGTGCTAAATATTTTAAAACTTCTTTGCTACCGGAATGGAAGGCCATAATGATTGGAATATGATTTTGCTGCAAATGCTTTAATACATCTGGATAGATGTTTTTTGCATCATTCTCAGATTCAGGTAACTTAATGGTATCTCCATAAGGAAATGAGGTAATAGGGGGAGCTTTAAAAAAATGCGCCTGCGAGATAGATGGTTGTACAAATACTAAATCATATGGATTTGACGATTTATCATAAGGAGGAACATTTTGGGAGAAAAAATTTCCCATTTCAGAATTGTATGCATATAGATGAAGTATGACCCCCTCGAAAGTACGAGAATTGCTAAAGGATATTTCACCATAAACATATTTTCCTTTTTTAAATTTAATCCTATCTTTTAGAAAATTAGCATCAGGAATATTTAAATTATTTTTCAAATATTCAATAAGACCTTGAATAAATTCTTTACTTTTCATAATTATCGTCCTTAAAATCAATCTTTAAATACTAAAGCCATAAAGCGAGCAACGCCTTTGGAGGAACTCACATCCGTTTGCTTATCCTTATTTTTTGTTGAAACCATATATGCAGCCTTCGGATATTTTCCTCCAGCATTGTGCGGTTTTTTCAAATTGAATAACCCTGATCTCTTTTAACCTTTCGTTAATCGTCCTGTATTATTTTTTATCTCAATAAAAAAGATTTTCCCATCTTTCATTGCGACTATATCAGGACGAATTCGAACCTTCTTCAATTTTTTCCCTGTTCTATCGAGAACTTTAATTGTTACTTCATCTAATAAAATTTTAAAACGCTTAATTGTAGAATGAAATCGAACACTTTTTATTCATTTTAATTTCCCCAAAATTGAAACTATTTGACCAACTTTATTGAATATGGCTTGTACTTGAGATGTTTGGATTAATGGTCCTCTTTGTTGGAATTCAATCCAAACTATAGTAGACTGAACTCAGTTCAACCTACGTTTACTTATTGCTATTCATATATTCGTGAGGCATTCAAAATATCTGCTAACATACTCCAATTTAAAGTTTTGTCGTTATATTCTCTCATACCTATATTTTTATAGTATCCATCCATATCTTCAATCCAATTTTTCATGGCTTCTAAAAAGCTATCTAGTGTATTATTTTCAAAATCTTCTGTATGAATTTCAGTAATGAATTCTTTTAAAAAAACTAGAAAGTCATCTCTATTTTTAATTTCCATAATATAGTCCTCCTCGAACACTGTCTTTCAGACGGTCTCAAAAGAGATATTTAGGCCGTCTGAAAATATAAAATAATTTCTCTATTCTCATACCAGCCTGAAGCAATCATTTTCTTAAAAAAATCTGAGTGTATTTCGTATGGTTTTTTCATAAATACTTCTTATTATTTTACTGTAGTATTTTAGAATGAAATATTCAGCCTTATTGACGCCTGTTTGGAGTCATAGATGAACAAAAGGGAATTCCATGCCAATTCAGGGCCTTTAAATTCGAGTACTGGAGCACTTTTTAGTACACAATATGATTTTAAAAGAGGATATAAATTAAGAAAATTTTGAATAATTTTTGATTCTAAGATGTTTTTAGTTAAATAAAAATAGTCATTAAATAAGATATCAATTTCCTTTTTGTATATGTCGATAAATATTTTTCCTTCTTCTCCAAGGTAATAAATATTTTCTTGAAATAAATAAATACCTTCTTGTATATTTTTAAAATTTATTAATTTAGTTTTTTCTTTAATGTCTTTAATATCATTAAAGTTTAAGGAGAGATTATTGATGACAATGTTTTTTTGTTGTATAAATAATTTAATTTGATTCATATGTAATTTTACCTCCTGAAAGATCGAAGGTTGCCAGTACTTGTTAATTTCGGTTTATCCATATCTCGAATATAATATTGTGTTGCTCCCCCATCGCCATATTTTTTATTTGCTTTTGCTTTTGATTTTCCTACGCAAATATCTTCTTCTACTACAAATATATGTAATTGTTTTCTCATGTCACGTGCGGCAGTAGCATTTCCACTATGTCTCACCTGTACAGAATCGTTAAATGCTCTGGCATTTCCTCTTGCAGAACGTACAGCGTATCCTCGAACAAAATAATTTCCAGGGGCAGAAGCCATACCTGCCGGCTCATAATACCTGAAAAAGTTATAGTGCAGCCCCGTCTCATGGTCGGCGTACTGGTTTTGCAGGTGGAAGGGTTGGTATGCGCTATCCGTTACCTTGGTTTCCTCTTCGAGGCCGTCTGAAAAATGGAAACCGCGCGCGTGCATCCCGTGCACACCCTACGTCAGGACTGAAGGTTTTGTGTGGGGTACGGCTTGTTTTAATTATTAAACTGGAATCATTCTGCTAAAGCAATCATATAGATTTTTACCAATTAAATAGATATTTTGGAATTTTACTTCTTCAGGCATTTCTACACCAAATTCATCAAAATAATCTTCTTCATCCCATTCATTTTCATGATCCCAATAGAAAATTTGCCCAATTCTTTCTCCTTGAGTACATAGACAAATCAAATCACCAAATTCATTACTTGATATTGGTAGAAAATTATCTGGTATTCTATTTTTATATTTTTCAAGCCTTTCACTAATTTGGGAGTTTTTTTGGTAGTTTATATTTTCACCATAAAAAAAACCTAAATCACCACCACTCCATTCGATATTACCACCTATAGGAATATCGTCATCAGGATAACAATATTCAGGCAAATCACTATATGGGGTTAACTTAAATTCTTTTATAAATCCTGTCTCTCCACCAAATAATTCAAGATAATCCAAATAATCTGAAAATTCTTCTTTAGTAATATCTAAAAATTTAGACATTGATTTTCTAGATGTAGGAATCAGTGGTTCAAATGTAAACCTTTGAACTCCACCCATTTTCTCAACTAAACTCTTAATTTTCATTTTCATTACTTCTTTCAGTTATAATTTTGTCAAATAATCAACATTTCTTCTTAAGTTGTTTGTTACGCATAGTACATGTATGTATTCCACATATACGTTACATTAAAAGTGAAAATTTCATGTAGACTAAGAATTGCTTAAATCAGGGAGGATAATAGTTTTGTAACTAAGTACTTTATCAGCTATTTCCTCGGAGCTCATGTTTGTCCAATATATATAATCTGATATATTTGGATCTGTGACCAAATTTTCTAATTTTTCAAAAAATACAGCTTCATCCTCTTCTGAACCTTCAAAATTTCTTAACTGATCAATCAGTTTGATTAAATATAATCTATCCAACATAATGCTCTCCTCTTCCAAAATGGTATTTCGGGTCTAGTATCTCTTTATGAAAGCTACGCTTACTATATATACACGACGCTATGCCAGTTTATCAATCATCAGGATTTTCTTCTAAACAATTTAAAAACTCCTCAAATGATTTCGCAATAATGATTGAATTTTTTTCAAAATTAGCTTCTCTTGATATATTTTCACTCCATACGTCCCTTACATAATAAATAATTTGCCAACTATTTTTTTCTAAACAGAGGTAATTTCCTCCCCAATCAAAAGCAAAAGGAATCAGTTTTTTAGGTAACTCATTAAGTTTCCATTCATTTATTGCTCTTCCTTCTAATGTAAAATCTGGATCATCCTCAAACTGCTTAAAATATTTCATTGGAATGAAGTCGCGAATTTCAATATAGTCATAATCAATATTATCATTGACAAAACAAGAAAGATTGGGAGTACCACCATTCCATTTGAAGTAATGTGACTTGAATGAAGCTGGAAAAGATACTTCTAAATTTTTTTCAACCTCATTGAAATCATATTCAGATAAATTTTTCTCGCAATCATAAAAACTAAGCATAACAATCTCCTTTAACAATTTAACAAGCAGCAGTTTTTCTCTTCTCCCTTCTCTTTTGGAGCAGTTTTCTTACCTCAATGTTATTTTTATAAATTTTGATTAGATTTCCCCTCTCATCATATTCATAAACAAAATCCATTACTTTATTATCATTAATATATTTCTCAAATTTAACTAATTTTCCATCTTTATAAAACCCAATATAATAAGATATAGTCTCTTTGCTTTTTCGTATATTGTCTACCTTATCTAAATCGATTTCATCATACAATTTTGCAGGGTGGTTATATTTAGGAAAAGTCATTCCTAAATAGTATCTAACAGTCAAATCATTATATTGAGTATTTTTTTTTAGTGGTTGTGACATTTTTTAAGCTCCTGTCGAAAGCAAAATAGGTTCAATCATTCCAATCAGTAACTTTTTCATCTTACTTTCTCCAATTTTAAACCTAATTTTTTATAAAGCTCTCTTGGGATGTGCTTTCTTATAAACCCGCTCATCTTTTTTCATACGACTCCAAGCGGTATATTCGCCGTACCATAAGAGATTGCCGTAGATGTCGGTCATCTCTTTAGGTATGCCGATTTGGTCGCAGTGGAAGTAATGGGTTTGTTGGCGGCTTTCACCTTCTTCGGTTATCCAGTTGCATACCTGCGCCAAAGGTTCGTAACTGTCGGAATCGGTGTAGAAATAGGTATACCTTCCGTCCCAAACAAATCCGGTTTCTTCTTCAAGGCCGTCTGAAACGTCTTCGTTTTTCAGATGGCCTTTGCCTATCCTTCTGCCCAAGGCATTGTAGCTGTACACCCAAGTTTCTTTCGTACCATCTTTTTTAAAGAATTCCGTTTTAACCAGTTGGTCATGCAGGTCGTAGAAGTAGTTCTGCACTTTTCCGTTGGCTAGTTCCCAGTGGGCCAGGTCATCGAAGTAGCCGTAGTAATAGCTGCTGTCATTGGAAGCTTCTAAGTCGTTTTTCTGATAGCCGGTTATCGTAGGTCAAGGTCTCTTTAACGTCAGTAGTATCTCAGCATAACGATATTTTGCGCAGAAATGTTATTTTTTAGTGATAACAATACCCTCTAGTCCAACAGATGAATTTATATAATGAAAATTATATATTTCTTTATCTTCTATAAAGGGATTTATACAAGGAAAAAGTTTAATAATTTCATTTGGAATATCTTCTTTTCCCCATTCATATATATCAAAAATAATATTTTGGTCCGAAACATTGTTAAAATGAAAAAAAATTACGGAATTAAAAAAGATATTATTTTCATCAGATGAAAGTAATACGAGTAATTGATCATTTTTCTTATATAAAAAACCAACAATTTCCTTGTCATGTATATTCATTTCTTTTTTGCCCCACATTTATCTGGATTTTTCATGGAAAATCTAAATCTTGACATTGGCTAATTGAATTAGGCAATAACAAAAGACTTACTCCACTTATAAATCTGGTTGTTAAGCTACTTAATTCAGGGAATACTTGTGCACATTTGCCAAATTTTAAGTTAAATTTTTCCATTTTCTTGCCCCAATTGCCCAGTTCTACTACCTTCTTAGCCTTCTGCTAATTGGTTTTCTAGCTAACCCTAATGGATCAACCCCTCCCAGCGCATTCATCGAAAACTGATAGAAGTTTGTCCCACCCCACAATCCAATCGGATCTTGATTCACAAACCGCCCCACCTCAGGCTCGTAATAACGCATCAGGTTATAGTGCAGCCCTGTCTCACGGTCAGCGTACTGGTTTTGCAGGCGGAATGGCTGGTACGCGCTATCCGTTACTTTGCTTTCCTCTTTTAGACGACCCCAGCCAGTGTAGTTGCCGAACCAAACCAGATTACCTTCATCATCGGTCATCTCTCTCGGGATGCCGATTTGGTCGCAGTGGAAGTTTATTAAGTATTTTGAATAAAGAAAATACCTGCTTGACTTCCAGATAGAAGTTTTTTCTTAACATTTTGATCATAATAAAAATAACCAATACCATTCTGAAAAATATGTAACTTTTTATCTATATCTTCTTCTAATAATTGCAAGCAAAAATTAAACTTAGGAGAAGGATATATTATATCTTGTTCAAAATAAGGATTGCCAAAAATTTTGGATACATCCAATCCCATTCCATTATCTTCAAAGAATAAATGTTCGTCTTCATTGTATTTCGCATCAGCTTCTTTATCAATTTCATCAAGCCTTTCAAAAAATTTTCTTTCTAAAGAAATATTTCCTAAATCTTGCTTGTTGATAGCTTGTTCCCTTTCATAAAGGACAGCGCAACTAAAACCATCATTTAGTAAAATTAAATCATCCTGATAATTAACAGTATATTTGGATGAAATAGAGTCTTTTACTCCTCCCAGTGCATGCTCCTCTATGGAAATAAAAACAGAGATATAATAATTTCTGCGAGGGAATACATTTTCAGGTAAAAAGTCAGAATAAAGAGTAAACAGATGTGTTTGATAGGTATCAGAATTTGGAATTTTAGGCCATAATTCTAACGGAATATGTTCGGCTCCTCCTCCAATATAACCAATACTATGTGGCGTTTTAGAAGAAGTAAAAAGTAATTTTGACATTTAAATTTCCTCACTAGCATTTATTTTTTTAGCAAATTTTATTGCCTGTTTGCGCATTTGTCTTAGTTGATTTTGTAAGCCTCATTGCAGGATTACCTTTAGCTCCTTGACGATTGGTAATCCCCATAGATTAACCCAAGCCTGCGTATTAGATACAAACGAATCCGATTTCCTCTTCGAGGCTGTCTGAAAATTAGAAACTACTTACGTACGCTCCAAACATACTCTCCATTGTGATCAAGGGTTTCATAAGGGCTACAACTTACTCATTCATCTTCATAAGCATCACCATAGCTTTGAAATGAAGAATCTAACCAAAACCATTCTTTTTCATTGGAAACCAATTTTTCCAGTAGTTCTGTAAATGACTTAGCAATAATGGGAGACTCATCAGGTGTAGCATGGGTTTCTATAAAACTATCATAACAAAAACCAAATCTTTTTTTGTTTAAGTCTATACTGATATATTGACTAAGCTCTTGAGAAGATGCAATCATAAACCAATCATTACTGATATCATCTGCCAACTCCTCCCAAATAACATCATCAGCTGGATATAGAATTTGGTTTGTTGGTTGCAATTCTGAAAGTGAACTGATTCTTATCTCACAAGAAGTATCAATATTGAGAATAGCATATTCATAATTTTCATAAAAGAATTCTAAATCTTTTGGCAAAGAAAAAGTAAATTCTGGTTTTGATACTGCTTTCAAAAATTGATGGCTACTTTTTTGTTCTAATTTTTCAATTAATTCTTTGATTTTCATAAAATACTCCTTAGGACTGAAAGTTTTTGTTCAGGCTATAGCTTGCTGTTTGTACTCTGCATCGGAATTGGAATCATCAGACTCGATGTCGGTAATGACTTCGTTGTCGAGGCTGATTTGGTTATTTTCATTGTAGTTGAAGCAAGTGAGGAGGGCATAGGGAAAAGATCGTCTGAAAATTGATTCCAGATACCCTTGATATTTGGTGGAACTCGACCAAGCCACGCTTACTAAAAATTATAATGAATGATTTTTAATTCTATACCTAACTCAGATAATACTTGCATTTGATTGAAGGAGATTTTATATTCACGAGTAGCCTCATCGTTGGCCCAGCTGTAAATTATAAGCTCTTTATTTAGTTCATATTTTTTAAATATATAGCTTAAATTTTTCTTTATGTCTTCTATTTTTTGTATAATTTTATTAATTTTCTCATTTAAATTTTCCTCTTTATCTATACCAAAAGAATAGTAAGAGTGTTCAATTATAAATTGAACCTTTTTGTTTGGTGAGGTAAATAAATCTCCCTTACTATAAAACTCGGCATTTTTAATATTAAGTATTTTGTCTATTTCTCTCATGTTAATATAATCATTTGATTCCATATAAAATGTTACTTCAATTAAATTATTCCGCATCATCGCAACCAATTCCTGTTCTAATAAATTCAGAAGAATTTTTCTTCTTAATAAAAGTTCTCCAGTTTTATTTTGTTTATAAACATCATAATGAGATACGGCTCGTTTACCAACATAATCAGCTTTAAACGCATGTGGATCGGATCCTGATTCACAAACCGCCCGACCTCAGACTAGTTTCATTGCTGATGGCTGACCGACATTTTCCCCGGCATACCTTTGTCAGTATTTTTTAGATAAAAATGGTCTTAAAGAGGTTTATTACCTTTAAATACATTAAATCTTGAAAGATTTGCTCCTTTTGATTGAATATGCTTTATAGCTAATTCAAATTCATTAAATTCATTGACTTCTTCTATCTCATAATCTTCAGCCTGATCCAATTTATTTTTGGGTACCGTATAGTAATATGTAATATAAATTCCATTACTTTTCTTAATAGCAAATACTTGATAAAAAACTTCTCCATCAATTTTAATAAATTCATCGTATCCTTTTGTTTGTAAATTAGTTAAATTTAACACATCTATTTTCCTCTAATATTAATACGCACTTGTTTTCCATCCAGATATCTAATATTTATATGTGGATATTTTCCATATCCTGTCCCTTTTGGATCAACATGTCTTTTACAAAGTACTTTTGTTTTATCCGTTTATAGTATTGAGATAGTTGTTAGTCATAGTATCAAGGTCATCTGAAAATATTTTTTCAAACGACCTTAATGTTTTATTAAGGTTTTGCTAAACATGTAACTTATTATTCGAGCCACAATCTGTGTTTGTTAAGAGGAATTTATTGTCCTTGACCAAGAATTTCTTCTCCAATTATTGAATCTAACTCTATCCACGCTTCTTCAAGTTGATTAACAATAGAAGATTCATTTTTATTTGGATCGTCTTTTAAATTGAGATACCAAATATGTGTTAATTTCGGTATTTCATATAAAATAGACGCTAGTCTTTTTTCAATTAGATCATGATTATGAGTATAATGCTTTATTTCATTTAAAATTTTTAATAATTCTTGATAGTCTTTTACATCGAATTCAAGATCCATTCTTACCTTATAAATAAAACTATTATTTTCAAGTTTTTCTAATAATTCTTTCATGGGAAACTCCTTTAAGTTATACAAGACAAAGGATTGCTTCTGCTGGAATAGTTTATTTATTTGCGTTCACTCCAATAGAAATAGATAACACATCTTCCTCATTGTCGAGTAGAGATATATCGATAACTTTATCTATTTCATTACTAAATAATTTTAAACAATAAAAATTAGGTTTGTTTATTAATTCTAGCCAATTGCTAATATTTTTTATTTTGATAATAAACAAGGGGAATAATTCTATTGGTATTTCAGCTGAATCATTTATTCCTCCATAAAAGTATACATAAGCAATATCATTTTCCTCTGATCCAAAAGAATTTAATATTTCATTTTTTATCGATAAACTAAAATTTTCTTTTAATAATTCTATATTTCTATAGGAGGTAAAAGTATGATTTATTATTTCACATGAGAGTGGATATGGAATAATTTTTTCAGAATCTGAAATTAAATGATTTAAAAAATGAATTTCTTTCATTTTTTTCATTAAATTATTCTGTTTTAAAGTAAAGATTTTATCTTCTAATGTTGTCATGATACTATTTCCTATGCTGCTCGGTTACATTATCTTTGTAGGGCTTCCAAGAAAATGCACCATTCCCATTATTTCTTTTTTGAATAAGATTTTCTTCCATTTGGGTAGTAGTGGGCTTGTTGGCGGGCTTTTTGATTTCGGATCGAACTAGTTTTCTAAATAATTAAACATTCCTTTTTTTACTAATAGAAAGTCTTCTAAAGAAGATGATATTTTTTCTAAGGAGTCTTCACTCATTACTCCCATGCCGACAGCAAAAATATTTTGATTTTTATTATCCATCAGAATGGCAACCCCACTGCCATTATCTCCAATCATAAGAAAATTCGGCAAATATTCTTTTACTTCATAGTCAATATTCCTTTGTTGGATTTCCTCGGCCTCCAAAAGGGTTATCTCATCTCCAAATAATCCATTGCTTAGTTCTAAAAATTGAAGATATGAAGGATATAAACTATGCCACTCTGGAGGTAACATTTTTATAGCTTGGCTAGTAGCAGGATCATTTAAAGTATATAAGGCTTCTAATTCATGTTTATTCATTTTAAAGTGCTCCTAGTTCTTTGAAATACTTGTAACTTTGATTTAGTGCTTGTTTAATTTAAAAACGACAAGCTTCCCCTCAGGATATTTACCTTCCCATCCACAAGGCCAAAACCCTTTAAAATAAGCATCTTCTATCATATTCCAAAAAGGATGATTTTTCTTATATTTGTTATTTAAATAACAATTAAATAAATCGGCATCTATATCACTAAATAAACTATCTTTTAATCCCTCCTCTAAGTTCAAGGAATTTAATTTTTTTTCAATTGCAGGAACAGCATATTCATCCCAAAAATTGTCATCTTCATCTGTAGATAGCTTTAAAATTAGTGAGTTTGATTCACGCAAATCCGCCCAAACAGTCTCTAAATCATACTGCTGATATGCATATCTTTGTGCTACTGAAATATCTTGAATAATTTTCCATCGGCTGTTTTGAAAATTACTTGATACTTCTAATAAATTATTTTTTATAAATCCTAATATTATATTCATAATGCTACTCCTTATTATGTTAAGTAATTAATCCAATCTTGTTTTGTTGTCGGGTTATATAAAGACATACTTCCTGACTTAAGTGCCTTATGAATTTTGGATTGTAATGATTGAATTTTTCTAGCCTTTTCTCTATCACATTTAGAATTTTTATCAATATTATCTACTATTTCCATAATTGCTTGGTTACATCCTCTATGATGTAAGCGTAGCGGCGGTTAAACGCAACTTAGCAAAGGTCGTCTGAACAACAGAAACCACGTACCTGTTCTACACACAAATCTACGTCAGGAATAGGAATTTCATACAAACTAGAACTTGCTTCTGCTCACTTACATAAAAGTACAAGAGCAATCATAGCTATATTTAGAGATTACAGTAAATTGATTATAGATAATTCAAGAATATCTTTCGTTGTTAACTCTCCAATTTTCTTTTCAATAAGAGACAACTTCCTATTTTTCACTAATTTGTCATCATGGAACGCATATTCGTATATTTTTCTATTCGTTTTATTATAAACATATCCATAATAATCATTCTGCTCATTCTCATCTTCAACAAAATTCATGAAAAATAATTCATCGTCTTTTTTTAATCTTTCCATTACTGCACTGTATAAATTTGGTATCTCATTTACTACAAAATTTGTACATTCTAAAACACTTTCCAGTAAAATTTCAGATGTTAATTCTTTAGGCTCCATTGATTCAACTCCTATCTTTTTAAAGAAGTAATTACTCTACGCAAAATTCCCATCTTTCTAGCTCCTTTCTGACACCTTCAGACATTGCCCCCATGACTCTTGTAATTCTATTCAATAGATCCGGATCAAAATGCAGCCCAAGCCAAACCAGATTGCCATGAATGTCGGTCATCTCCCTCGGTATGTCGATTTGGTCGTTGTGGAAATAGCTAAGGTATTGTGCTTCGTCTTGGTTGTTATGAAAGACTTGATCCAGCGGTTCGTAGCTGTCTTGGTCGGTGTAGATATAGGTGTAGCTGCCTTTGTAGGTATACTCCTGAAATAATCGCGTTCCGTCCCAGACGAAGTGGGTGCGTTTGAGCGGTAGTCCGTCCACTGCGAGTTCGTAGGCGGTTTTGGCACCGAGTCCGTCGATGTGGGCGGTCAGTCGGATGAGGCAGTCGTTTTGCCCTCTCCCCAGCCCTCTCCCACGAGAGAAGGAGTAGATGTTGGGATGGAAAAAAGTTTATCCAATACTTTTTTGATTTATATTAATCCCAAAAGCTGTCTAAATTGTTCAATTCCTTCCACTCTTCCAAAGAATAAAGAAAAGGCAAAGAAAAGTTTTCCAATATTTTGTCTTTTAAATTTTCTGACACCATTAATGCTTCCATATACTTATACTTGGGAGACAGCAAAATATCCTTATCCGAATTAGTATATGCCTCCAGCGAAAAACCTTTTTCATCTCTTCCTAAATCCGGGTAAACAATTTCATCCTCAATTTCCCAGCTAACTATTCTTACCAAATAATAGACTTCATTTGTCAATAGCTCGCCTTTTGTATTGACAATAATCGCTTCGCTCATACCAAAATTATAATTAAACCCATATTTTTTAATAAATTCCAAAAAACGCGCTGACATGATAAAGAAGTTGTAGCCATAAGGTAGAAAATCAAAAGTAACACTCCTTGCTTTCTTTAAGCAGACATAAACCTTTTCAGGCATTGGAGGAATTTCTTGTCCCTTTACGAACCAACTCCAGGGAAAGTCAAAATCAGGATGCGTTTTTTTAGGGTTGAATTCCTCTGATATCCCTACTTCCCCTAAGGAAACCTTAGGCACTTTTCTTTTCGCTAACTCATCTAAACTTTGTAGGGCATATCCCCATACTAGTAATTTTTTCATAATATACTCCTAATCTAATCGTTTTGGTGAGTTGGTAGATGAACATCGTCCAACAGATATGGACTTACTCAAACGTTGTTTTAACCTTTCTTGTAAATCTCGTACACGCCGTTGCGCTTGTACCTGTAATCGACCATGATATGGTTGCGGTAGGCGAAACCGCGCAGTTTTTGCCGTCACGTCCATAAACGGCGGTCAAATCGCCGTTTGCCATCGGTGTCGTAGCTGACTAGTAATGAGATTGTTAAAGAACCAAGCTTTCAGACGGCCTCACAAAGGTTTTTGAGGTCGTCTGAAAGTAGAAACCACGTGCTCACGTTCCAAACATACTCTGCATCAAAATAGAAATTTTATACAAACTACAGCTTGTTTAAGAATTTAGAGCTAAATTATTATGAAAAACACTCAATAGATGTATAAATATCCTGCCGAATAATCAAAAGGCCTCTCACTAAACTCGATTATGTCTTCAGATTTAAAACTCCAACCACAAGGCATATATCCATCATTAATGATTTTAAGAAGATTCAAATTTAAGTCAACTTTTATATTTTCATCCATCTTATTAATTGAATATTCTAAAAAAGCTCCTAAAACAATACTATATAATGCAATATATGTATCCTCTGTTTTTAATTTACTTTCTTTTATTTTTTCTTTTAAAAGAGATTCATGTGAATGAAAAAATTTTGCGATACATTGCCCAAATTCATTTACCATAGCCCCTTTACCAGTTGCATTTTGAAATAAATTGAATAAATAGTTATTAGAAGCACTTTGCACTCCTTCCCATAACTCATCATCAGCAATCCATTTTTTTGCATCTTTTAAGTCTACTATTTTTTTACAAGAAAATGGATAAAGTTGTTTTCTTTGCTCTTCTGGAAAATCTCCTATTTTCCTTAGCCAATTATCAAAATAAAGGTTTCCTTGAAATTCGTTAAGAATAGAAGTTATTGTTTCTTTATTCATTTTTTTACCTTTTTTCCCTTTTTTACCTAATGTACGAGAAATATTGGAGACTAAATCATCTTCTTTTATAGCATGTTTAGCTTGACTTCGCTTGGCAGAAGACAATTCTTTACATTGTTCTTTAGGAGAATATGATTGGAAGACAACAAAATATCCTTATCTGAATTAGTATATGCCTCCAGTGAAAAACCTTCTTCATCCATTCCTAAATCAGGATTAATAATTTCATCCTCAATTTCCCAATCAACTATTCTTACTAAATAATAGATTTCATTCGTCAATAGCTCGCCTTTTGTATTGACAATAATTACCTTGCTCATTCAAAAATCATGATCAAACCCGTATTTTTTAATAAATTCCAAAAACGCGCTGACATGATAAAGAAATCATTATATGGAAGAAAATCAAAAGTAACACCTCTTGCTTTCTTTAAGCAGACATAAACCTGTTTAGGCATTGGAGAAATTTCTTGCCCCTTTACGAACCAACTCCATGGAAAGTCAAAATCAGGATGCGTTTTCTTAGGGTTAAACTTCTCTGATATACCTAGAACACCACTACTTACACGTGGTAACCCCATTTTTTCTGCTTTATCCATGCTTTGTAGGGCATATCCCCATACTAGTAATTTTTTCATAAGATTCTCCTAATCTAATCGTTTTGGTGAGTTGGTAGATGAACATCCTCCAACAGATATGGACTTAATCAAACGTTGTTTTAACCTTCTTGTAAATCTCGTACACACCGTCTCACTTGTTCCTGTAATCGACCATGATATGGTTGCGGTAGGTGAAACTGCTAGTTTTTGCCGTCACGTCCATAAACGGCGGTCAAATCACCGTTTGCCAGAATCGACTTTGGCAAACAGCAGCCGTGCACCACTATGGGGTGCGGCAATTTGGTAGAGGTCGTCTGAAAATATCGAATCTTACTTTTTATTTTTTTTCTTAGGATTTAATTCTTCTTTACGTTGCTTATAAAATTGCCAATATTTTTTGTCTTCTATGCTAAATGGATAATACCCAGCATCATTATAAGCAATATCGAAATATTTATAAGCATCATCATATTTTTCAATATCATAATAAAAAAGACCGCCTAATAGATATGTTCCTGCATTAGTTGTTCCTAAATCAGCAACACTTAAAGCAATAGTCAGCCATTCTTCAGCCTGTTCATATTTCTGATTTTTATAATATAAGTCGAATAAGGCAATCGCAACCATTGTAGTTGGATGCGCCCATTGAGTTACTGGCTTGGGTATTAGTTCAAATGCTTCTTTTAGTAATTTTTCTTGTTCCAAAAAAGATTTATTATAAGCTTCGCAAACTAAATCATTAATTTTTGATTCTAATTCTGGGTTAACTGCATCTAAATTCATAACCTACAACTCCTCAATAAAGTTAAACGATATTAAATGTAAATTTTCTATATCAATCATGACTATACTCAGATTTCCGTCTAGGTCCAATTGGTTTATCCCTATCATATCTACTTCGATTTTGTGCGCTGCATTACAGCCCTACCAGTAGGACTTACTTTTGTTGGGGCTTCGATAGGCGAAACCGCGTACGTGCGTACCGCACGCTCTACATCAGGACTTAAGTGAAGGTTTTGTGCAGGCTACGGCTTGCTTTGAAATCTGTTTTTGAACGTAATGAACTTTTCATATGAATTCAATTGCTCAGCAGAATAATTTTCCATAATTTCAGTATTATCACTATCTGCAATAGATACAAAAAATATTACATTTTTTGTTTTTTCCTTATCTACACTTGCTATCGCTTTTTTAAATCCTTCTATAATTGAATCATATACTTCCGCTTGATATTGCTCAAAATTATCTTCTGTTATTGATGCATTTGCATCATTAAGAATATTTTGAATCTCATTATTGAATACACTATCTATTTTCTCAGAAACCTCTCCAAGTCCTATTGCAAATTGAGGGTAATACCATTTAATAAAAGGATGTTCTTCTTTTGGGTAGTTTAGTTTTTCTATTTCGTAGTGAGAAATAGTGTTAGCAGCCCAGCCTAGATATGAACAATAGTCATCAATATATAATGAGTAAGCAAAAACATCATTAGAATTATACCTCTCTAATACATAGTTAAATGTCTCTGTAACTCCTTTATATACATTCTGAATTAAATCTTGAATTATAGAATTACTTAAAATATTCATTTTGATTTTCCTTTCATAGACATTATGATATCAATCATTCTCTATTAACATTAATGTTTTTAATATCATAGTTTAATGGGGTATCATATTTGTTTGCTATGCCTCTTGAACGAATAAATGCTATGTTCATACTAGGAGAGTGTTCAAATGTTCCTTTAAAATAATATGGTGGCCATGCACATTGATAATATAAGATTTCTGAGTCACTCCATGATTTTTTTGGAATATATTACCATGAATGTCGGTCATCTCGCGCGGTATGCCGATTTGATCGCAGTGGAAGTAGCGGGTTTGTTGTCGGCGTTTGCTGTCTTCGCTGATGTGGTTTAGACAGGCGAAACCGCTTTCGCGTGTACCACAATGCTCTACATCGGGGTTGGAGGTTTCGTACGGGCTACGGCTTGCTATTTTGAATGAGTTATTTTTTCTACTCTCCCATCTTTTTTAGAAATAACTATATGGAAATTACCACCTAGTGCTTCTGGAGGGGCTCCACTAATGATCCAGACATCTTTCTCTTCAATAATATGGTATGGTTTTTGATTTATTGAAACGGTATCTCCATATACGTTTTTTATGTATATTTCAGCAAGCTCAAGCGCCATATTTTTTGAACTGACTAACATATTGCTCTCCTTTGCGTCTAAAAAATCTTTTGCAAAAACTGAAGTAAAACAAAGAAATACTAATATAGTAAAGAGACAGATTTTGTTCATCGTTCTTTCCTTAATACCAAAATTTAAAAATCGATTGTGCTTGTGTAGGTAATGCATTATCTATATATTGATTAGAGGAATGATTTCCATTTGTTTTTCAAATCTTCATCCTGGTGTGCCAACATAATTTACAAACCGACCTGCATCAGGCTCATAATACCTAAAGAAGTTGTAATGCAGCCCCGTCTCCAGGTCGGCATACTGGTTTTGCAGGCGGAATGGTTGGTATGCGCTATCCGTTACCTTGGTTTCCTCTTTCAGACGATCCCAGCCGCTATAGTTGCCGAACCACAAAAGATTGCTATCTTTATCAGTCATCTCTCTTTGGATGCCGATTTGGTCGCAATGAAAGTAGTGGGTTTCTTGTCGGTTTTCGCCGTCTTCGTTGATGTGGCTTAGAGAGGCGAAACCGCGTACGCGCGTATCGCAGCGCCCTACGTCAGGACTGAAGGTTTTGTGCAGGGCTACGGCTTGCTTACTATCAAGAAAATTTAATTATTCCACAGGTTCAGCAGCTTCTTTTAACCAAATTTGGATTGAATCAATAGGATTTAATTTTTTCGCACGAATAGTATTTGTATAATCAGGTGGTAATATTTCAACATTAATCATAATTTCTGAACGAGCTTGATTTAAGGAGAATATTCCCTTCATGTCACACCGATGAAGTGCTTCCTCCATCGCATTAATCCGGAAATTAAATTCTTTTTCATATTCTACTTCTGTTTTTAATGAGTGAATATCAATACGATCTAAGAAAGCTTGGTTTACTTGATGAAAATATTGTGAGCCAAACTCTAAGTAAGGACTATCTATCGAAGACCATTTAAAATCTGCAATATCGTGAGCATCCCAATTTTGAGCAATGCTTTGTTGTTTTAGCGCTTCATATGACCAAGCACTCACAAAAGGAGCCAGTGCCTCTCCTGTGGTACTTAACACGAAGAAGTAAAAAGTTTCATTTGTCGAATTGAACAAATCTATAGCCGCCTGACTTGTTGCTTCTTCGATTGTAGCAACTAAGTTTTCAAATATATCATTAGAATAATTCATCTTGCTAAATCCTTAAGTATTACACATTTTTTACCAATCTGTCTTAGGGCACGTCTCAAAGCACGTCTAATTGCTTTTTTCTACGTCCTCTATTCTTCATAGTTTCTACTACATTTTTTAATCTTTCTCATACCTTTTCATGGAATTTTCTATTATGCATTTCATTATGAGGGCGAGGATGACCAGCAGCTTGGCCTGACATAACTGGCCGACCTTCCAATATCATATTTCTACCAAGCTGTTGTGAGTTTGCTCTAGTACTGCCGAGATTACCATTGCTTAAAGGACCTTTTTTAGCAAGTCCCAAAACATCTATCCACGCCTGTGCATTTAGCGCAAACTGATACAGATTCTACCCACCCCACAACCCAATCGGATCCTGATTTACAAACCGCCCAGCCTCAGGCTCGTAATAGCCGTACCATAACAGATTGCCGTGGATATCAGTCATCACGCGCGGTATGCCGACTTGGTCGCAGTGGAAGTAGTGGGTTTGTTGGTCGCTTTCGCCCTTGGAATTGGTGTGGTTGTGTACCTGTGTCAAGGGTTCGTAGCTGTCTTAATTTAGGTGTCTGGTTTTGCCTAAGGCGTCTGAAAAATAGAAACCGCGTGCGTGCGTACCGTACACACCCTACGTCGGGACTGAAGGTTTCATGCGGGCTACGGCTTGCTATGTCAGAATTGAAAGTTACATAATGACTACTGCTTGTTACTAATAAAAATTATATTATTGGTCAATTAAGAATATTGCCAAAATCCAGCTATTACATCAATATTACCTTTATTATCTTTTTCTTTATAATATATATATAATTTTCCATAATTAAACGGGTAATTACCATTAAGAAGATTATTTGGGTAATAATCTTCGTCTATACTCATCAAGTACAAATATCCATCTTCTTCTAGATTTTTATAAAAATAATCTTCTTCTTGAATTAGTTCAAATTCTCCTCCTACTGTTACTAAACCTGATAAATCATCACTATTTACTTTCCTATACGGTTCAAAATAAATTCTATTTAAGTCCATATTTGTAAATGAAGTAATTTTACTTTCCTCAGATTTTGGATGAGTAAAAACTTTTATTGCACAATTAGGATAGATATTATTATCAAGCATAATATCATGATTTTTAGGCAAGAAAATAGATAATATAAAATTAGTTTTTAATGGATGTTCAAAACATCCATAAAACATCATTTCTGAAATACAATCTTGTTTATCATCAAAATATTTAGGAATATTTCCTCCTATTCGATTAAGGCTAATCTCCTTAATCTCGTTCAAAATAACTTTTTCTTGAATAGCTTTAGTCATTTTTAATTCCTTTTTTGTATTAAACTTATAAGTTGTTTTTTCTAGCAAAATTTATTGCTGAAGCTCTTAAATTTGAAGCAAGTAATGACGTGAGGTTTAGCAAATCGCAAATCTAACCAATCCACACAAGCCTGCGTATTAGGTGCAAACGAATACAAATTCTCCCCACCTAACAACCCAATCGAATCCTGATTGGTGAATCTTCCGTAGTCAGGCTCATAGTACCTGAAGAAGTTGTAATGCAGTCCTGTCTCGAGGTCGGCATACTGGTTTTGCAATCAGAAGGGTTGGTGCGGTTGATCTTACTGGCTTTGAAGACGAAGGCAGGCTTGCGATTGAGTCGGACGTCAAGAAACTATTTGAATTTTTCTAATAATTTTTTTCTCAATTCCGCAAATTCATCTGACAGATTATTTTTAAGTTCAGTATAAATTTCATCATCAATTTTACTTTGAGTGAATAGTGTCTTTTTAATATAAGGGATAACTTTTTCAGAATTAATTGAAATTAAAAATGCAATAATTTCATTATAAATATAGGATTTTTCACCAAATTGGCTTAGTTTATGTATTAGTAAATTTTCAATTGATTCTGATTTATAATGTTTTTCTTTCAATCCATATAATATCCATGAGATAATTTTGTGATGTTTGCTGTTTAAATTTTTTATTAGATATTCTTTTATATAATTTCTTTTTGGGAAATATGCGGAACTAAATGCAATAGAAATAATTATAGAATATCTATTCATATTCCAAATAGAACTAATATTATTTTCCACAGTACGAAATTCTTCTTCTCCTAGATTATATGTTCTAAATAGATGTCCTAAGGAAGATATTGCAGATGATTTTACTTTAATACTTTTGTCATTTTGAATAGATTGAATTAATATGGAGAAAATCTCTTTCAATTCCGTGGTGCTAAGTTTTTCTTGTATTTGTCCCAAGATAAAATTTGCAATTTCTCTATGTTTACTATATCGACTTGTTAAGAGATTATTTCTGATTATATCAATAATCTCTTTATACTGAAAAAATTGTAGTCTTTTTGCTGCTTCATATTGAATAATACTATTAGAATGTAGTAATTTCTCCAATAAATCATTGATTGATAGATCTTTACATTCTAGAAAAGCGTCAAAACTTGAAATTCTATCATTTACCATATTATTTTTTCCTGTTACACCTATCTTTCAAATGCCGAGAATGGCGAAATCCCCAAGTAATCCAATCGGTTCCTGATACACAAACATCCCCGCCTCAGGCTCGTAATACCACATCAGCTTGTAATGCAGTCCGGGCTCTTCATCAAAGTATTGGTTCTGCACTCTGAACGGCTGATGCGCATCCATATAAACCCGCTCGTCCTTTTACAGACGACTCTAAGCGATGTATTTGCCGTACCATAAGAGATTATTGTGAATGTCGGTCATCTCGCGCAGTATGCCGACTTGGTCGCAGTGGAAGTAGTGGGCTTATTGACGGTTTACTTTTTTCATTCAAAAGAAATTTTTAACATTTTTGATAAGCGATTTATATAATATAGAATTGCCGAATGTTCATCTTGGCAACAATATTCTTCGGTTCTCAATCCTCTTTCAGAATAGAATATATGCCATTTTTTATTTTCTTCAATAATACATAATGATTCATCATTTACTTCATTGATCGAGTAACTATCTTCTGGTACTCCTTTACTTTTAAGATATGAATTCAATTCATTAATTTTTAACATTTTCCTATTTTCACCTCTTCTAGATGCCCAGCTTCTATATATGATTTAACAGATTTTGGCAATTCATACGGTGTTCCTAATCCAATCGCTCCGAACCACGGCATAATTTTACATGCAGCTACATTGTCAATTGGTTTCAGTACCTTATATATGGTATAAGGCTTTTGATTAGAACCAGGAGGTAAGGCTTTCATAGGGTATGGTGTGGGCAGATTTTTATTTAAACCTAGGACATCAAGCCACTTATTTGTATTAGGCGCAAACGCATACAGATTCGCCCCACCTATCAACCCAATCGGATCCTGATTCACAAACCGCCCCGCATCAGCAAGCGTAGCCTGCATGCCGTAGGGTGTGTGGCTCTGCCACGCACGCGTTCTTTGGCTTTTTGGAGGACGTCTGAAAGGCAGAACTCGTGTGTGTGCATACCGCACACCTTACGTCGGGATTGGAAGTTTCATGTGGTCTACGGCTTGCTTGGGCTACTTTACAGTTGATAATTAAATTTAGAAAATTATGTCTAATACTCTATTTTTTAAAATAAATTCTTTTTTTAAATGTTCTAAAATATTATCTAACTCTTCCTTGCTTAAAATTTGGTTGGTCTTAGTAAATTTTGCTGTTTTCGCATATAGGGAAAAGTGAAACTCATTATTTGGAAAGAACATTTCTCCTTCAAATGAAATTTCATGTCCATTTAAAGAAACAATTAACATACCTCTTGAAATTTTTTCAATTACGAAATCATCCATAGTAATTACCTTTGAAATATAACAGTTGAAATCTTTGTTTTAGGATCTATATTAGGATTGTTCTTCAAAGCGGGTTGATGTTGTTCCTCCATTAGATTTAGCAATATCGGCAACAATATGTTGTCCACCAATACCATCTGTTCTACCTGACCAAAAAAATGCTGTGTTTGGTTCTGTTTTAACTTTGCTATTTTCACATCATTTATCCAAACCTAAAGGATCTAGCCAATCTTGCCCATTAGGCGCAAACCAATAAAGATTCTCTCCACCCATCAATCCAATAGGCTCCTGGTTTACAAACCGCCCCGCATCAGGACTGAAGGTTTTGAGAGGGCTACGGCTTGCTTAATAAATTTATTGAATATTCCAATTAAAAATACTTAAATGGATAAACATTAAACAAATTATTACTTATACTATTTACTGAATTTATAAACTCAGTTTTTACATTATCCGTAAGTGTCTCTCCTTCATCTAATAGGTGTTCTAAATCTCGGTGTAACAATGCCAACTGGATAAATTGTGAGAAATCTATCCCTAAATTAGTAAATCCAGATTTGTTATATTCTCCAGTATCATGATTATAATGAAAAATGGTATTATCTATTTTATTTAAAAACCATCCATCTCCCTGTCCTGCTTGTCCAATACTCCAAAAACACTTTGATATTTCGGGATAATTACACTCTAAGTATCTATTTTCATTTAAAGCTTCTTCATAATTAAAAAGAGAAATATCAGGTATTATCTCTACCTCCTGATACTTAGTAATAAATAACAAATAGTTATTATCTAGCTTGGGAAGTTTATCTAACTTTTTAATTTCTACTTTACGCTTAATACATAGATTAAAAAAATCCTTGGGAAATAATTTTGATTTGAACATAAAAGTATACTCCATAAATATTTTGATAGAAGGATATTTCCTTCAATACTATATCGTTAACAGTTTTTCACTGCTTTTGCATTACGTTTACTAATTTTTCTTTCTAATTCTAAATGAAATAAATTAACATGGAAGTCCTTTGGCTATGATGTTTACAGCATATTCTTGAGTTATATTTATTCATATAAAGTTAAATTCTTTTCTGTGCTTTTATATATGTCTGTATAGAAATAAATCCTATTACCTCTTATCTCTTTCAGATAAACCAAGTCTTCTATACCCCCAATATACTCAATTGATAAATCATCTAAATTTAGTGTTGCAAGCCTAAATCCAACGACGCAAAATCGTCTAATGAAAACAGGAATATATATTTTTCTATTGAAATACAACAAAGGCCCACCAAAACCCTGTTCTCGAGTAATAACTTGACCGTTAATGGACAGACTTCCAACTAAGGGAGAGCCTTGATTAACTTCCATCAAATCAAGGTAACTGACGTCCCATTTGTCAAAAATATTTTTTTCTTGAAAGTCTAAAGGAGTTTCATTCAAAATTTTTAACTTAGACATTTTTATATTTTTTCTTGTCAAAGAATTGAAATCTTCTTCTATTTCTACAAGGAGTTTACCAACCTCATTATTAAATGGCCAAGAATCAATTACTATCCGAGACAATAAAAATTCTTTTCCTTTTTTTTGTTGAAAAATACTTTCTGAATTTAGATAATTAATCATGTCATATAGTTCATTTTTTATAGAAATCAACTGCTGTTTATTTGTATAACTATATTCATCACAATTATTAATCATTTTATCAATTTCGACTAAAACTATATTAATCTTTTTTAGAAATTGCTCCTGATTCATTGTCTTATTAACCTTTCTAAATCATTAATATATTTTTGTGTTTGTCCACCAGGCAACCCCAAACCTTGAGGTGTAGCTTTACCTTCAATAATAGTTGTTCCTGGTTTCACTTTAAATTGAGCAATATTAGTCATGTGATTCATTTTGGTTTGACTGCGAGGCTACTTCTGGTAGTTTGGCACCATTTCTATGTGCCTTTTTAGCCCAAAATATGGCTTTTTCTTTATTGTCTTGTGTGAAAAATAAATCAGCTAAATTGAATTGGGCAATTGGATGCCCATTTTCTGCCGCGATTTCTAGCCATTTAAATTCCAAATCTTGATCTAAAGATACAAACATATGATATTGATATAATTTGAATGCTGAATTTTTATCTCCATTAGTGGCGTTCTCTTCAAGAATATGAATTTCTTCATCTGAAATCCAATAAGTACTGCCTGTTGATATGAAGTTAGTCATTTTTTCATTTCTTTCTGGATGTTGTTTACATGGTATTAAAGGTGTTAATTTCACGTTACTTGAAAACCAAAGATATTCATTTAGTGCTTTAACTGTAGTATTTAATTCATTAGCAAGTTGTTGTCCAAGAGGGTTTGCTCCTTCTGCTTCAGGTTGCCTGAAAATGTATTTCAGACGACCTTGCAAGATTGTTAGATCTTTAACCAACCTACGCCTACTGTTCTAGAAGCCTTGGCTTATGTATTCGATTAACAAAATAATAAGTAGATTTAGGAATTATTTATTAACTTTTCGAGATATTCAATACTTCTGAATAAATAATGTTCACCTATTTGCTGTATCAAATTTGATGGGCCCCCAAATAACATTTTTTCTAAATACGTTTTTAGAATTATAAGCTCATCTTTTTTTAAGAGATTTAAAGCATGAATGATGTTTTCTGCGGTAGGTATATTTATAATAAATTCTTCTATATTTACTGGAATATCATCATTTCTAATGCCATTGCTGATGCTATCAATAATTTTAGGCATTAAATAATTTATTCCTTCTGGTGAAAAAAAGATGAATGGTACTAAATTATGTTCATCAATAATAATTTTCTCTATTGGGGTATATTCGTAATACTTAAAATCCTCTTCAAATTCTTCTATTTTATAGATGTTTTCTCGATAAAGTTTATTGAACAATCCTTCTTTAGGATAATCTCTATAGGGAATTTTCAGGAAGGGCATATTTATCTCCATTATGTTAGATAACTAATTGGAAACTACTTACGTGCGCTCCAAACGTACTCTCTGTTGTGATCGATGGTTTCATAAGGGCTACGGCTTACTAAACGATTTTAGGCTACTTAGGCTGCATCTGTTTATCTATATTTTTTAAGATCCTGTAATGTAATTAGATTATTACTTAAATCATCTAAAAATAACAATTGAATTTCATATTCACGTTTTAAATTTTTCTCCTCTATTTTGCCATCTTTGGAGTATGGGAAATTCGCTAAAGCATCTTTCCAATTAATTACGTTTTCAGCACATGCAGCAAAATAATAACTATCAGATGATTTTTGTTGTATACCTAGTAATATATTTCGAATCGAAGCTAATAATTCTATAGTTCCTTGTGTTTCTACCATGTCATTTAATGGATCATCATCATCCCAATTTATATCCTCTATAGCTTTTTGAGAGATTCCAATATTTATTTGGGAGAAATCATACCAACCAGCTTTAATGATAGCATCACAGAGTTGGTAGTTCTCGTTTGAATTAGTTATTTTAGTCATATTTTCTTTTATTTTTTTCTCAAGGAGCAGTGCATTACAGCACCAAGCTGAAAATTTACATTTCTTTTGTAGATCCATTTGATCTAAAAGAGATTGCACTTTTTCAATATGTAATTCTATATTCATAATTCACCCTTTCATTAATCATATACACCACCAGCACCGTCAACACTTGGTTTACATCTTGAACAAGGTGCATTTCTTTGTTTGCTGCCCCAAGAAATTCCTTTTCGAGTAACTTTTGTATCATCTGGTATATTTCTCAAAATAATTTGTTCCGCATGATTGATATTCTTCACAACATCTTTCGATAACGTATATTTTTTACCACTTAAAATGTTTTCTTTAGGGACTCCTAATTTCTCCAATAAGGCTCTCTGTCTTGGATTCAATCATCCGCTACTACCTGCTGCATAAAGTGTTTTACTTCCATTTCTCAATTCAACTTCTAAAATCGCGACAGTTGATTTTTCGATTGCACGTGCATCAAGTGTTTTTAGACCTCCTGCCAAATTATGGACAGATTGCTCCATTTCACTTAGTTTTTCATTTAATCCTAAAGGAACAATCCAACTTTGAACATTTTATTCTACATATTACGATATTACGCAAGTTATAGCTTGCACAAATTATTGTGCCAAATTCCCTGTGTCATAATCTAAATCGTCAGTTTCCACAAACTTATCTAAGAAAATATATATTTCTTCTATATCTACTTGAATTGGTATGTTTATTGCATAGAAATTTACATTAAATGCTTCAAACTCACATCCAAGATCTTTTAGTTTAGTTAATATTTTATCTTTAAATTTCTGATTTTCATTAAAGAAAATAATCCGCAATGTACTATTTTTACTATGAATTATAGTTTTATCATATAATAAGTAATTTTCTTCCTTTTGTATTACACTAACAATATCACCAAAAGAGACTTCTTTGCTATAAAAAGGAATATTATTTATTTTAAAATAGCTTTCCTCAGTCACTTCTGCCCAAACGCTTTCCATAGATACTGGAGGATAACCATCAATTACTTCTAGATTTAAAAAAAGCTTTTTCATTTTAATTACCTTAAATAACCTTGCTAAATACTGTAGGATCTTGATTTAACAATTCGCACTTTCTTCAGTTAAACTTTAGTAATATTCTTTATAGAATCATACATTAATTCCTCCAAATAACGAATAGTTTCATGGCAAATATTTATTCTTTGTCTTTTTTGTAAAATGTTCAATGCGTATTCGATGCAAGTTGATAAAGGTTAAGGCCCCTAGCAACCTAATCAGGTCTTGATCAGAAAAATAGCTGTGGCTCCGTACCAGCGGCATAATGCCTTCAACTCATAGTATATAGCTAATTTATAATGTAAAGGCCATCTGAATATCAGACGGCCTCCTGTCTATTAGAATTTAGACATTGTAAATTTCTTCGTTCTTCACATTTTCTTAAGGCTTCCGCTTCAGTCAAGAGTACGAAGCATTTTACTTTCAGGACAAGCTTTGAGTTGGAACAGATCATTTGTTTTTATAGATGAGATTTTCAGGTTTTTTGTCGGGAGAAATAAGAAGTTTATCAAGGTATTCGGGGTCATGCCAGTCATCCCAAGGTGCTAGACTAAAATAAGCTTTAATAAAATCATCAATAATAGCTGAACCTTCGGTATTAATACCAATAATATTTCCTTGTTCAATTAAATCAATATTAGGAAAATATTGCTTCAGTATATTTTTATTTACTATACCTTGTTGAATAATTGGCCAGAATCCTTTATCTAACGATTCTTCAGTAATAAACATAGCAGCAATAATATCGTTTTTATCTATTTTTATATCTTCATATAAAGGAAGGTTTTTTGAGGAAATTTTCATTTTGGTAATTAAGCAGGCTACACCTATCCAATCATATTTTCCAAGAATCTGTCCAACAGCTAAAAACTCATCTTCTATGGGAATGCCAAAATAATCGCCTACCTGCCATTTCTGTTTTTTTCTTGCCATTTTTTTTAATTTTCTTTCTGTAATTCAATAAGGCATGGGAATTTTTCCACCTGCTGCCCGGATGCCTTATTCAATATTGTCATAAATTATGTTTTATTTGTAGAAAATATATTATCTTCTATATGACAGTTTTGAAAAGAGCAGTTAGATATTAAATTATCTTGCATATGCATTGATCTGAATACACAATTAATAAATGTACAATTAGTAAATTTTGTATTACAAACTATTGCCGTAATAAAAGAACAATTAATAAAATTACAATTAGTAAAGGAACTATAGCTTATGAAAACACCACGAAATGAACAGAAAGAAAATTTGAGACTTTCAATTTTCCTATGGGATATTTCGTATCTGTGAAAATCAATATTATCTATATGGGTTAACTGTCTAGAAATTAAAGCATCTAATTCTTTTGTTTCGATTTTAATTAGAGACTTTGTAATATTTTTAAGTAATTCTTGAATGTCATTTGATATCATTTTTATTACCATCAATCTATAGGGTCTGGTTGTATATCTTTCAATCAATGCTGTGTATCTCGCAACAGCAGGGATGGAAACAGTTTTTTGTAATGTTTCCTTTTTCAGACGACCGGCACCCACTGAAGCCTTACAGGATAGCCAAGTTTTTGTGGGGAGTCTTTTACTGAACTTGCCGTTCATATGGAACATGTCGCCGGTACGAACGATATAGCGTTTACGGATTTTAACCGAGGAAGAATGGCGCATCGGCCAAGCTGGTTTGGTGGCATTATGGGAAAGTATGCCCTTGCGGCCCGGAAATTATAAATAAAGTTGGATCGTACTTGTTATTCTTTTTTGTGTTTCAACACTAATTTCTTGGTTAAAATTTTGGATTAATTTTAAAAAATCAATAATTAAGTTGATTTGAGTAGTGTTAAATATCGTACTTTGATTTCTTAGGGCAATATATAAAAAGTCAACAACGTAACCATATAAATGAAATTTAGATAAATTAGAAAAAATATATTTTAAACAGCAAGGAGTAAAATATAATAAAGCCTTATTGGTAAAAGCGTGCCACTCTAGTGATTCAAGTATTGAGAGAAAATCATCGTATGTTATCTCAATCCAAGTTTTAGTAGATAGTTGCATTATAGAAAATATATAAGAGTTATCACTATCATCAAAACTTATTATGTTATTTTTATCAACTTTGAAAACTGGAAAAGTAGACCTAATTTTTTCCTCTAAACAATTTCGTTCTTGTATATATTTTACCTCCATAAGAAATTTTTCAAATTCACAACATAGTCCTAAGTCTTTGATAAACTTGGAAATATATTCTAAAAAATCATGAATTATATTGATTTCATTTTTAGTTAAAGATTGTAGTAAATTAAATAGTTCACTTACTTCTCCTCGGGATAGGTTAGAATAATAACTAAATAAATCTATGAAACAATCATTATCTATGCTAGGATTTTCTATCGAGCTTAGTAAAAGTGTATTTAAATGTAAAGCATTTTCATTTTTTTGTTTATCTGACATTTGATTTTTAATTAATAAAATTAGATTGCTTTTGTTCATGTCTTACTTTCTACCTTTTAAGGTATGGCAACATTTGCAGGAATACTTCCCTTAATTAACAATTCTGCATCTGACGCAGCGACATTTCGTGCAAATGGAGTTCCCAAAGAAGCTGTTTTTTACAACGCGTTATTTAATCAAATTGATTTTCAAATCGCATAAAAAAACATCCTTTATATATATTTAATGAAAGAATATTATCATTATTTTCAATAATATATATTTTTTCATATAGAAAATTTGGAAAATCAGCCAATACATCTGTAACTGCACGATCTATTGCTTCATACTCATCATCTGTCAGTGGTGAATCAATATATACATAAAGAGCAAATAATTCTTCGGTCATATCAAATGCAATAAGTCTGACTTTGTTACAAATTGCCCCAAGAAAAGCCATTTGCATACTTAAAATAATTTCTCGTTTTTTCATAATTAATTTCTCAAATAAAATATAGAATTTATGTTATATCAGGCAATGCAGGAACAATAAGCGCTTCTTTTGAGATGAATGAATTATTCCCCATTCTCTCGGAGTCTCATCTCTCTTGGGATGCCGATTTGGTCACAGTGGAAGTAGTGGGGTTGTTGGTCGATTTCTCCGTCTTCGTTGGTCCAGTTGTGGACCTGTGCCAAGGATTCGTGCGTACCGCTCATGCCCTAAGTCAGGATCAGAGATTTCGTACGGGCTACGGTTTGCTAATTACTTTAATTTAGATATGTATAGAATGCCATTTCCCATCATAACTATCAAATTCTTTTACATTATCTAATTTCCAAAGACCTGCCTGTTTTTTGAATTTATAAAGTCTTTGTGCTTCCATTCCAGCGTAAAGCACATTACTTTTTACAGTTATAGAGCTACCTTTTTCTTCTATTTCAATGATTTTCTCGTTATATGCTTATTAGCATTGTCTTCCCATTTATACATTTCCATCAGAAAACTATTTAATACTGTTTCAATACTTTCATTCATAATTTTCAATCCTTTTTAGTTTTGTTTAAGTTGTTTGTACGAAGAATAATCCACCAGATAGATCTCGATTTATAAAAATATATCCTATGTTCTCAGTTAGATAAAAAATTTCATTTACTTTTTCAGGTAGATCCATTCCTAAGATTTGACCTATGAAAATATATTTTTCTAGAAAATCATAACTCTCTTGTTGTAAATATTCAGGTTGTCCTCCTAAAAAACTCATTTCATCTAAATTCTCAATAGGATTAATTGGATAAAATTTATCTAGGTTAAACTTGAACTGATTTTTATCTCCGATGATAACTTTCGTGTATCCTTGAATAGCATCGTCAATTTCAGTAATGTAGTCAAGAAAATAATCTTCTTTATCATAATAAGAAAAAACGTAAATTACTTTATCTTTATATTCCTTATCCTGAAAATCTATTTTAAATTGAGGTGCAACAGTCAATAAATTTTCAATTGGCATAAAAGCAATCAATGCTAACTCATGACCATCTGGCGCTATCACTTTATTTGAATAGTCTAAATCTAGCCCAACTAATATATTATTTTTATGGGGTTTACTATCTAAAAAGTTAAAATTAACGTATCCATTTTTTCTCATTTAAATTCTCCTAAAAATTTATGGGCATTTCTTACCTGCTTTTTTCAATTTTCTAAGAAATTTCTTGGATTCATTTCTTAAACGTTTTCTTTGAGCTTTAGGAGTTCCTATTTTTCTTAATCCTCCTTGAGCAATATCAATCTCTCGACGTAAATCAGTATGCATTTGATTTTTACCCAAGGCCTGCATATTAAGTGCAAACTGATACAAATTATCCCCACCAAACAACCCAATCGGATCCTGGTTCACAAACCGACTCGCGTCTGGCTCATAATACCTGAAGAAGTTGTAATGCAGCCCTGTTTCTTATTCGAGGCCGTCTGAAAAGCGGAAACTGCATTCGTGCGTACCGCACACACACTACGTCGTGATTGGTGGTTTTATGCGGGCAACGGCTTGCTGCCATATTGCCGAAGGCCAGTAATATTTATTCTTTCGTCATTGAAAGCAGGAAAGGGGTTGAACTAAGTGCACTTTTTACTGAATCAATTTCAGTAAAGTTCAATGTCCAAATATATTTTTCATTTTTTATAGAATAACTTCCAATTCCTCTATTTAAGAAACTTGTCAAATTAATATTTTCAGCCTGTTTATGATTTAGAATATTAAGTTCATAAATATCTTTAACAAAACCTTTTTCGGCTAATGAACCATTTGTTAATAACATGTTGTCCCATATTTTTTCTGCAAACAATGGTATATTTTCGTTTGAGAATATTGTGGATTTAATTTTAGAACCATCAAGTGTTTGGTTTTCTAGTAATCCCATACCGTAGCCATAATCCCAAGCATCAAGATTTACATTATTAGTAATAAAATTTACTAACAACTCTTTATATTTATATGGGCACATAATTATAAATTTTGCTTCATATACATTATTAGAATTTAAATCTAATTGATTCAAAAAAGGATTGTCGTACAGGATTAAAATTTTATCTATTTTTTTTGCTTGAGCTGAAAAGAATGATAAATTTTTCTGTTTCATTTTTTTTAAGGTATTTTCTATCGAACTAGATTGATAGTTTCCAAAATTTATATCGATATCATCTAGTCTTAAGTTAAATTCATTTATGTATAATTTATCAATTTGAATTATATTTTCTAAAAACCAATTATCTGTATTTGAGAAATTGTTAATATCATTTCTTTTTAAAAGAGTTATAGAGAAATTTTTAAATTGCTCTCCTTTAGTTTTTTTAAAAATCATTTTATTTCCTTCTCAATAATTTATGTAATCGAACGGCAATCATAGAAACTTTTGTTGGTTTCCGTTTTATTTTTCCTCTTTGGAAATTATCATTTCGTGCTTTTAGTTTGCTACACTTATCTGTTTTAGACGCAACTTCAATTGCTCTGACGCTTCCATCCTTGTATAACACACCTACATCAGGTCTTGGTCTCCATTTAAAATTTCCTGCTCCTAATAATCTTTTGTATCCTAAATCCAAGGTAACTCTTTTTACTTTTGGATTCATTGCATATAAGTGTGCATATATTATCGACACCATTCTATGTCCTGTTGTCCCTGTTTTTTGTGCTGTACCTAAAATCTTGTTCCAATACCACAAACCAAAGGGATCAATAAATATTTGACTATTCGGTGCAAACACATATAGATTCCCTCCACCCCACAACCCAATCAGATCCCGATTCATAAACCGACCCACTTCAGGCTCGTAATACCTAAAGAAGTTGTAATGCAATCCTGTCTCACGGTCGGCATGCTGGTTTTGCAGGCGGAACGGTTGGTAAGCACGATCCGTTACCTTAGTTTCCTCTTTCAGACGACCCCAGCCGGTATAGTTGCCGAACCACAGTAAATTGCCGACCAAATCGGCCATCTCGCGTGGGATGCCGATTTGGTCGCAGTGGAAGTAGTGGGTTTGTTGGACGCCTTTTCCGTCTTCGGTTGTCCAATCGCGAACCTGTGCCAAGGGCTCGTAGTTGTCGGGATCGGTGTAGATATAGGTATATCTGCCGTCCCATACGAATCCAGTTTCCTCTTCGAGGCCGTTTTCGTTGTAGACGAAGCAGGTAAGGGTAAGCGTATAGGGCAAGGTCGTCTGAAGGTTATTTCAGACAACCTTGATATTTTGTTGGGTCTTGACCCAACCTACGCTTGCTAGAAACATTTACAATTATTTGGATTTTGATTAGCTTTATATAGTTTGAAGGATTTAAAATCAGCAAATTATAAAAGAATTCAGATTTAAAATGAATGTATTTAAATCTCTCTTCCATAACTTAATGCTCTTAGAAAAGTATAATGATATAGCTGGCTCTTCAGATAAAAAACATGCATAACTTTTTTCGATTGGTAAAACTTCCAAGTCATCCATTCCTTCAAAAGCTAGAGTACAAGTTTTGTTTGGTTGGTATCTATGACGAATAGTCCAATATTCTGATATATCTAAATCATTTCCTTCTGATTCTTTTAAAACAATCCAGTTATGGTTATGTAATTGGTTTTTTAAATCTTCAATATGATATTTCATAGTATATTTCCCTCTAGTTATACTACATCCGGGTCGTAGGCGTAGCGGCGGTTAAGTACAGTACAAAAAAGGTCGTCTGAAAATATCGAATCTTACTTTTTGTTTTTTTTCTTAGGATTTAATTCTTCTTTACGTTGCTTATAAAATTGCCAATATTTTTTGTCTTCCATAGAGAAAGGTGTGTAACGTAGCTCATTATAAGTTAGGTCAAAATATTTATAGGCATTTTCCATATCACCTAGTTCGTAATAGATAATACCTGCCCATAGAAATGTACTGCCATCAGGAACTGTTTTTCTAGCCTCAAGCGCAATAAGTATCCACTCAAGAGCTTTGGGATAATCACCTAATTTTTTATAGCTTCCTGAAATACCACAAGCAATTGCAGAAGTAGGTTCAACAAATTGAGTTGCTGGTTTGGGTAAAAGCTCCCATGCCTGCTTTAGAATATCAATTCTTTCTTCCGGTGTGGGCACGTCATTTGAGTTACATACAAAATCATTGATTTTTTTGTTCAATTCATAATTTACTTGATCTAAATACATAATTTATCCTTCTTAGATTAACAACCTTT
>OGKR01000509.1_pt1 | contig 40464 bp, 37 predicted proteins | sample 1572431 | NCBI WGS metagenome assembly OGKR01 (sample SAMEA2582079, study PRJEB24529) | metagenome | biome: Human gut stool | place: China | collected 2011 | reverse complement strand
CCTTAGGATCGAAATCAGAACCACCTTTACCACCACCGATTGGAAGTGTTGTAAGAGAATTCTTAAATACCTGCTCGAAACCTAAGAACTTGATAATACCCAGGTTTACAGAAGGATGAAGTCTTAAACCTCCCTTGTATGGTCCAATGGAATTATTGAACTGTACACGGAAACCTCTGTTTACCTGAACCTGTCCGTTGTCATCTACCCAAGGAACACGGAACATGATCTGACGATCCGGCTCTGTGATTCTCTCAAGAATCGCATTCTTTCTGTATAATTCCTCATTTGCATCGATCACAGGTCTTAAAGAATCAAGAACCTCTGTTACTGCCTGTAAGAACTCAGGCTGATCTGCGTTTTTCTTCTTTACTACTTCGAGTACTTCATCAACATAGCTCATTTTTATATCTCCTTTACAAAATTATTTTTCACATCAACAAGTTTATTTTATATAAATCTATTGCTATAATCAAGTAATTTTTGAAAGTTTTATATAAAAAAAATTCATTTTATTTATTATCTTCATTTATATTATCCCAGTTTTGGTACTGATTCTCCTCGTCATCGGAATATACCACCTTGAAATAATCCGAGAGTTTTGCAAGTGAAGTTATAAGAACTTTCATTTCGTCATCCGAAAGATCGTCCTTTATATGCTCTATCATATGACGGTGAAACTGCTCATGATGATAGTATGCACTCTTTCCCTTGCCGGTGAGTGAGAGCTTTACCACACGCTTATCCTCCTCACTGCGGATACGGTTCACGTATCCCTTGCGGGTGAGACCATCTATTGCCTTTGTCAGCGTGCCCAGAGTGATAGACATAAGCTTGGCTACGGTGCCGGAGCGCTTTGGCTCATCGACTCCTATTGCCTCTATTATATGCATATCGTTGATAGAAATATCAGAAAATTCGTCTGTTATCAGACATCTGCCCTCTATCTCTGTCAAATCCTTGAACAGACACACCAATAATTCATTTAAAGTTTCATCTGCCGTCATAAATACCTCTTTCTATTGCCACTCTATGGCGCAGGCTCCCCATGTAAGTCCTGCTCCAAAGCCTGATAAAATTATTTTTTCCTCATGCTTTATCATACCATCTTTGCGGACTTTATCAAGCAAAATCGGCACACTTGCCGCAGAAATATTTCCACACTGCTGTAAATTGGTCGGAAATTTGTCCATAGGCTGCTTAAGCCTCTTGGCAACCGACTCAATAATACGGATATTGGCCTGATGCAGCACATAGACATCCACATCATCTGCGCTCCAGCCGATTTCATCAAGCAGCTCATTTATAGCCTTTGGCACTGTCTTTACCGCAAACTTGTATACAGCAGGACCGTCCATGGTGACATAGCCACCGAGTGCAGACTGCTTTCCATTGTCGGTAAACGGATTGACTACTGGACGGTTGTCTCCGTCAAGCGCCTCACCGCCTTTTCCGTCCGAGCCCTGTACAAAGCCCTTGAAGGCATCGCCCTCGTCTGTCACAACGGCTGCTCCTGCTCCGTCTCCGAAGAGTACACAGGTGCTTCTGTCATTCCAGTCCATTATTTTTGAAAGAACCTCTGCTCCCACTACGACTGCCTTGTGAAATCTGCCGGTCTTAAAATATGCATCCGCTGTGGCAAGCCCGAATAAAAAGCCTGAGCATGCGGCATTTATATCAAATGCCACTGCACTGCCTGCACCTATCTCAGCCTGAATCTGACATGCGAGCGACGGAACGATTTTGTCTGTGGATACGCTTGCCGCTATTATCAAGTCTATCTCACTTCCGTCAATTCCCGCATCCTGCAGCGCACTTTTTACTGCATCACATGCTAGTGATGTGGTTGTCTCAGTAGTTGCAATGTGTCTGTTTCTTATTCCTGTACGCGAGCTGATCCACTCGTCAGATGTGTCCATTATGGCTGCCAGGTCATCGTTTGAGACCACTCTCTGCGGCAGGCAGCTTCCTGTTCCAACTATCTTCATAGAATTTCCTTTCCGGGACTAGAACTTGCGGAAACGCTTGTATCTTTCCTCCAAGAGCTGGTCCTTTGTCAATTTGCTTTCTTTTTCCAAGAATTTCTTCATGTTGCCCTTCATGTAGTTTCCGATTGATGAAAGGGCATCCTCGTCGGCTCCGCCAAACTCAGGTATTATATCATCCACGACATCAAGCTCCTTTAAGTCGTGTGCTGTAATCTTCATTACCTCTGCGGCTTCCTTTGCACGCTTTCCGTCCTTCCAGAGGATAGATGCAAAGCCCTCAGGCGAGAGGATTGAGTATGTGGCATTTTCCATCATCCACACTTCATTTCCTACAGAAAGAGCTAAAGCTCCGCCGCTTCCGCCTTCTCCTATCATGAGACAAAGGATTGGCACCTTGATGCCGCTCATCTCATAAAGGTTTCTTGCGATTGCCTCACCCTGTCCGTTTTCCTCTGCTTCCATTCCCGGATAAGCTCCTGATGTATTGACAAAGGTTATTATTGGACGGTTAAATTTCTCTGCCTGTTTCATGAGGCGCAGTGCCTTGCGGTAGCCCTCAGGTGATGGCATACCATAGTTTCTCTTTGCACAATCCTCAAGATCCTTTCCCTTGTGGACACCGATAACTGTGACAGGCTGGCCGTCTAAATATGCAATTCCGCCTACTATAGCCGGGTCATCGCGGAAATATCTGTCTCCGTGCAGCTCCATAAACTCATCAAAGATATAGTCCATATAGTCAACCGATGCAAGTCTCTTAATCTGTCTTGCGGCACTGACCTTATCCCATACCTTAAATGGCTTAGCCTTGACCTCGCGCTCCTTCATAAGCTCTGTAGGCTCGTAATTGTCGTCTGAGTGAAGCGGGTCAAAATTGGCATAGCCTGTTGTAGGTCTGTGAGCACGTAAAATCTTGTAAAGAGTCTTCTTTAAATCCTCACGCTCAACTATCATATCCACAAAGCCATGCTCAAGCTGGAACTCTGCTCTCTGGAAGCCCTCAGGCAGCTTCTGTCCGATGGTCTGCTCGATAACACGAGGACCTGCAAAGCCGATAAGTGCCTTTGGCTCTGCAAGAATGATGTCTCCAAGCATTGCAAAGCTGGCTGTCACACCACCTGTTGTAGGATCTGTGAGTACAGGCACATAAAAAAGCCCCGCCTCTGAATGACGCTTTGCTGCGGCTGAGGTCTTTGCCATCTGCATCAGTGAAATGATACCCTCCTGCATTCTGGCTCCACCTGAACAGCAGAATAATATAACCGGAAGTCTTTCCTCTGTGGCACGCTCAAATGCGCTTGTGATTTTCTCACCAACCACATGACCCATGCTTCCCATCATAAATCTTGAATCAATTACACCAAGCACTGTCTCCTCACCGTAAATCTTTGTCTTACCAATGACAATGCCCTCAGAAAGTCCTGTTTTCTCCTGAGTCTTTGCAATTTTCTCCTCATACTCAGGGAAATTGAGAGGATTTCCTGTTGTAAGCTCTGTAAACCATGGCTCAAATGCTTCCTTGTCAGAAACCATTCTGATTCTGTTTTTAGCGCGCACACGGAAGTAATAATTACACTCATAGCAGACGTATTTGTGCTGTTTTACAACTGATTTGAGCACAGTCTTGCCACACTTGGGACAAACGATTGTCTCAGGGACATCCTCTTTTGTTTCCTGTGCTGCGCCGGCATTTTTGCCATCTGCGGCTGTTTTTGCGCTCTCAGCGTTCTTTGCTAAAGTCTCTTCAGCCTCTATATTTTTATCTTTCTTCTTGAATAACTTCATCATATCTCCTTATGCAATTACCCTATTGCAAATGTAAGCTCCGCCATACAGGCAACCTTGCCGTTTACCCTGGCAACAGCCTTGCCCACACCGATAGGACCCTTAACCTTTATAATCTCAGTGGTCAGCTCCAGCGTATCTCCCGGAACCACCTTCTGCTTGAACTTGGCATTATTGATGCCTGCAAAATATGCAGTCTTGCCCTTCCACTCATCCTGACAAAGAATGGCAACTGCACCGGTCTGCGCCAAAGCCTCAATAATAAGCACTCCCGGCATCACCGGATTTCCCGGAAAATGTCCCATAAAATGTGGCTCATTCATAGTCACATTCTTCTTGGCCACACACTTTACACCCGGCTGCAGCTCCTCAACCGTATCAATGAGAAGAAACGGACTGCGGTGCGGCAGAACATCCATGATCTGCTGCGTATTCATAATTGACATATACATCTATCCTTTCTCAATTCGCTCTAAACTATCTACATACTTCGCGCTCCGCAACGTGGAGCCGGGAAGCACACAGTGTGTTCTGAATGAAAAATATGAACTGTCACGGCGTTCCATTCGCTCCAATAGCATGAAGTGCTAACACCATATCACAGCCTGTCCGTGCAAAATGCCGTGACTGACTTCATATTTTTCACGAGGAATATACTGTGTGCTCCCCGGACCTCACAACCTGAATGCGCGAAGCCCCTAAAAAAGCAGAAGCTATTTATTTATAAGCCTTGAGCAGAATACTTGCATTATGTCCACCGAATCCCAGTGAATTGCTAAGTGCATACTCAACAGGCTCCTCATAGCTGTCCTTGCAGTAATTGAGGTCAATCTCCTCATCAGGAGTCTCATAGCCAACAGTCTTATGTATAAATCCATCCTGAATTTCCTTCACACATGTTATAAACTCAACAGCTCCTGCTGCTCCGAGCAGATGTCCTATCATAGACTTTGTTGAATTGATTTTAAGATTTGCAGCCTCATCACCGAACGCAAGCTTGATTGCTCTTGTCTCAAAGAGATCATTGTGATGTGTGCCTGTTCCGTGAGCATTGATGTATTTTACATCTGCCGGTGTGACACCTGCATCGCTCATGGCATTGGTCATGGCTCTTGCTGCGCCTGCGCCATCCTCCTGCGGAGATGTGATATGGTATGCATCCGATGAGCAGCCGTATCCGACTACCTCTGCATAAATCTTTGCACCTCTTGCCTTTGCATGCTCAAGCTCCTCAAGGATAACTACTCCTGCGCCCTCGCCCATTACAAAGCCGCTTCTGTTCTTGTCAAACGGAAGTGAGCACTTTGCCGGATCATCTACTGTAGAAAGCGCTGTGAGTGCTGTAAATCCTGCGATTCCGATAGGACATACACTGCCCTCTGTACCACCGGCTACCATCACGTCAGCCTCACCGTACTGGATGCTTCTGTATGCCTCACCGATTGTGTTTGTTCCTGTAGCGCAGGCTGTTACATCATTGATGCTCTTTCCCTTGAGGCCGAACTGGATAGAAACATTTCCTGCTGCCATATTACAGATCATAAGCGGAACAAGCAGAGGATTGACTCTGTTTGGTCCCTTTTCGTATAGCTTTTGTGTCTCGCGCTCCATAGCCTGAAGACTTCCGACACCTGAACCGATGGCGCATCCAACCATGTATGGATCTTCCTTTTCGATATCAAGTCCACTGTCATCAATTGCCTGCTTTGCTGCAGCTACTGCGTACTGTGAGAATGGCTCCATTCTCTTTGCAGCCTTTCTATCCATGAAATCCTGTGGATTAAAATCCTTAAGCTCTGCAGCAATGTGACATTTATAATCTGTTGTGTCAAATTTTGTGATGTGGTCAAATCCGATTTTTCCGGCCTTTACCGATGCCCAGAAATCGTCCACACTATTTCCGATTGGTGTTACTGCTCCAAGTCCTGTTACAACTACTCTTCTACTCATATTGCCATTCCTCCGTCAACAGACAGCACCTGGCCTGTGATGTAGCCTGCTGTATCTGATGCTAAAAATAATACTGCGTTTGCGATATCCTTTGTGTTTCCCGGTCTGCCAAGCGGAATCTGTGATAAAAGATTCTCCTTTGCCGCATCGGCAAGCACATCTGTCATCTCTGTCTCTACAAAGCCGGGTGCCACTGCATTTGCTGTGATTCCTCTGCTGGCAAGCTCTCTGGCTACAGCCTTTGTGAGTCCTATGACTCCTGCCTTGCTGGCGCTGTAGTTGGCCTGTCCTGCATTTCCGAGTATGCCGGAAACTGATGAAATATTGATAATTCTTCCTGATTTCTGCTTTAGGAAATAGCGTGACATGTGACGGATTGTGTTGAACGCACCTTTAAGGTTTGTGTCAAGCACTGCGTCATAGTCTGCCTCGCTCATCTTCATGATGAGACCGTCTCTTGTGATTCCTGCGTTGTTTACGAGGATATCTATGTGCTTGTACTCCTTGATGAGCGCTGTTATCATATTCTGGCACTCGTCAAAATCAGATACATTGCACTGATAAGAAACTGCATCACCGCCTGCTGCCTTTATCTCTGCAACAACGGCATCTGCCTTTTCCTTTGAACCATTATAATTTACTATTACAAAGGCGTGTGCTGCGGCAAGTGTAAGAGCTATCTGTCTTCCAATTCCGCGGCTTGCGCCTGTAACCAGGGCATTTTTACCTGTTAACATACTTTTCAAAATCCTCCAGTTTGTCTATGTTTACGACTTTTACGTCTCTATTTATCTTTCTCATAAATCCGCTGAGTGAGCGTCCCGGTCCGATTTCCACGAACTCATCTGCACCATCTGCGATAAGACGCTCGATGGTCTGCTGCCAGCGCACTGACGATGAAACCTGCTGTGTCAGATAATCCTTGACGTCTGCCGGTGACTTCACATAGTCTGCTGTGACGTTTGTGATATATGGCACCTTGATATCGTGGATTTCTACACTCTCAAGTGCATCTGCGAGCTTTTCTCCTGCACCCTTAAGCATTGCTGAGTGGAAAGGTCCGCTTACCTTGAGCGGTACGCATCTCTTGGCGCCTGCCTCGCTGCATGCTGCTGCAGCGGCATCTACTGCTGCCTTTTCTCCTGTGATAACAATCTGTCCCGGGCAGTTATAGTTGGCTACCGATACCACTGAATTTGTCTCATCTGCTGTCTTTTTGCAGATATCCTCAATGACCTGCGGATCAAGTCCTAAAACCGCTGTCATGGCTCCTCCTGTAGGAACTGCCTCCTGCATGTAGATTCCTCTTTTTCTGACAACTGCGAATGCATCTGCCATAGTCATGGCTCCTGATGCGATAAGAGCACCATATTCCCCAAGGCTTAAGCCGGCTGTCACATCCGGGGTTATTCCCTTGTCGATGATTGCCTGATATATAGCTGCCTCAACTGCAAGCATACATATCTGGGTGTACTCTGTAATATTCAGCTTGTCATTTTCCTCAAAGCAAAGTGCCGGAATATCCAAGCCTGTCTGTTCACTGGCAAGGTCGATTACTGCCTTTGCATTTGGCATTGTATCGTAAAACTCCTTACCCATTCCTATATACTGTGAGCCCTGTCCGGGAAACATAAATACTCTCTTACCCATTTTCGGTTTCTCCTTATTTCTGGCAGGATACCGTAAGCTGCTCTTTGCAGGCTACCCGGTATCCTTAAATTTGCATGTAAAAGTGAATACTGTCTATTTGTTCAGTCCCACTACATCCTCAATGATTTCTTTGCAGGTTTCCTCTTTCTTTACGAGGCCTGCGCTCTGACCTGCCATGACGCTGCCATATACGGTATCTCCGTCTACAACTGCTTTTCTAAGTGCGCCAAGTGTCATTTTTTCGAGCTCTTCAAATGGAGCTCCTTCCTTTTCCAGCTTGAGATATTGTCTGGTCATCTTGTTTCTGAGCACTCTGATTGGATGGCCTGTGCTCATTCCTGTAACCTCGGAATCTATATCCTTGGCCTTAATGACCTTCTGCTTATAGTTTTCATGTACTATCGATTCTTTTGCGGTGACAAAGCGTGTACCCATCTGGACTGCCTCTGCACCGAGTGCAAATGCTGCATTGAAGCCTCTGTTGTCTGCAATTCCGCCTGCTGCGATAACAGGGATGCTCACTGCATCAACAACCTGTGGCACAAGTGTCATGGTAGTCTGTGCTCCGATATGCCCGCCTGACTCCATTCCCTCGGCGATTACTGCTGAAGCACCGCCTCTTTCCATAAGCTTTGCAAGTGCTACACTTGCAACTACAGGAATTACGATGACGCCTGCTTCTTTCCACATTTCCATGTACTTTGCAGGATTTCCCGCACCGGTGGTGACTACCTTTACCTTTTCCTCAGCGATGATTTTTGCTATCTCATCTGCCTCCGGATTCATAAGCATGAGGTTGACTCCGAATGGCTTATCCGTCTCCTTCTTTGCAGCGACTATCTGCTCCTTTACCCATGAGGCCGGAGCTCCGCCTGCTCCGATGATGCCAAGTCCGCCTGCATTGGACACAGCGCTGGCAAGCTCATGGGTTGCTACCCATGCCATGCCACCCTGAATAACCGGATATTTGATTCCAAGAAGCTTTGTTATTCTTGTCTCCATGTCTTTTAAGCCTCTACACCTTTGTTCTTAAGATACTCAATGATGTCGTTTACTGTTGCGATTTTCTCTAAATCCTCTGAAGGGATTTCTACTCCGTACTCCTCCTCGAGTGCCATTACAAGCTCGAAAAGATCTAATGAATCTGCCTCAAGATCCTCCTTGAAGTTTGACTCTAATTTGATATCATCCTCGTCAATTCCTAACTGATCTGCTACGATTTCCTTGATTTTCTCCAACATATTTCTGTTCTCCTTTTTCTGTGTTTATTTTCGGTTTTGTGTGCTGGTATATTTGCACTAGTTTGCATGTCAAATATTTTCATTATCAAATCGTTTGACAGTGAAAGTATATCACATTTAAAATAGTTGTCAAGTCAAAGTATTTTTATTTTTCAATTTTTATATGGTACGGGAGCAGGCGGGCAGAAAATTACCCATCCAAAACGTTTCCTACCAGCAGCCAAGAGGCTGTAAGAATTGTAAGTCAGGTTTTCTATGCCCGATGCAGCCGGCTTTTACGCGCCGTCCTTGGCGCGGTAACGCCTCGCCCGTGCTTCCATGCACGTGCGCTGCTGTGTACCTATTACAATTCCAACAGCCTCTAAGCAGCTTCGTACAAACTCATTGGATGGGCAATTTTCTGCCCGCCTGCTCCCTTACACTGTGACAATAATATACAATAAAAAACAGACTGTAATTATGAGTGGTCAGCTCAATTTTACAGTCTGCTCTATATTAATCTCTCAAACACCCAACCGGCACAACCCGAACTCCTGACTCCGTGGTATATGCCATGGTTGCATTTGCGCAAATCACAATCAGTGCCGATGGTTCTTTATATACATCACGTGGATGTTTTTCTTTTTCCAATGCTTTCTCATTATATTTTAAGATAATATCCTTGAATCGCAGCAAGGATTTTTCCGCTTCCGGAATCTTGTTCACTCCGGTTTTTATTTCAATAAGCGCATAACGGCCGTCCTCCAACTGATAGACTGCATCTGCTTCTACGCCCATATCATCTGTATAATGCATCACTCTGGCATTGTGCTTTTCAGCAAATACAAGTAAATCTCTAAGCACCATATTTTCAAATACATGCCCAAATAGATCCAAATCGTTGATAAAATAGTCCGGATTAACACCAAGCGCAGCCAATCCTATAGAGGGATCAACAAATATATGCTTTTTGGCAGCTCTGATAGCTGTTTTCGAACGCAAATGCGGTGTCCAGGCATCTATATCCTTTACAACATATAATAGCTCCAGAGCATCTATATATGAAGAAAGCGTTACATCTGTAACATTCTGTGTGGCTTTTACATCTGAAAATATATTCTTGCGTTTTGCTGTAGTAGCCATATTTCTGGCATACGACCAAAGCAGTGTCCTTGCCCATTCCGGATTTCTGTTTACTCCATCAATCGCTGATATGTCCTTCTGATAAATCTGCCTATAATAATCCTTAGCTATTTCAAGCTTTGCACTGTCCTTTGAAAGTGCCATGCATCTCGGCCATCCACCTCTACAGACCGCAAAAAACAAATCCTCAAGCTTTATATCTGTGGTAAGTCCATCAATATCATATGCTTCATCTTCTAATAATTTAAACAACGATATGCTTCCGTTTGATTCTCCTGTCTCAAACAAAGTCATAGGGTACATCGTAACCTCTGTTATTCGTCCTGTACCTGTATGGGGTGTATTAATCTTCTTACTTGATGAGCCTGTCAGATAAAACTCTCCTACACTCTCCGGATTGTCATCGCACGCTTTTCTTATTGTTCCCCATATCTTTGGGGCATCCTGCCACTCGTCAAACAGTATTGGCTTAGGATTCTTTAAAAAGAGCTTAGGTGCAGTTTCTGCTACTGCAAGATACCCCTCTCTCTTGTCTTCATCCTGAAATTCAATAACAGTTTTACATCGTTCTCTTGCTGTTCTTGTCTTTCCACATCCTTTTGGTCCTGTGATGCTCACTGCATTAAATGCCTCTGTTTTTCTATCTATCACATCATCAACAATTCTGCTTATATATTCCATAAATATCTGCTCCCTTCATGGTTATTATACCATTTAATTCACAGATTATACAAGGTTATTTTATGTTTTTCGAGTGTTTTGTTTTGTATTTTTCTAATGTTTTATTTTATATTTTTCGAGTGTTTTATTTTACTTTTTTCGAATACTAAAAAGAGCAGGACAAGTATTTCTACCTATTCTGCTCTTTTTTACATATTTTAATTATTTAAATATAGATTATCTACCGGCTGTTCGCCATCTGCTTCACATAGTCGAGCGCCTTCTTAACCGGTGGGATTGATATCACTATGATTGTGATAATTTCCTCTACTGCAAGGTATGAGCCGTTGTAGGTCACTGAATATATGAGCGCATCTATCATCTTGTTTCCTATCATGACAGGTGCGTATGCTGCAAAGAACACAACTCCCGACAGCACCGCAAAGAAAATCTACTGGGTTGCTCCGCCTCCGGTGGTACCACCGGTAGCTCCACCTGTGCTGTCCCCGGTGTTTCCACCTGTATTACCACCGGTGTTACCACTATTTCCACCTGTGTTGCCACCGGTGTTTTCTCCGGTATTTCCGCCTGTGTTGCCACCGGTGTTTTGTCCACCATCTCCGCCTGTGTTACCACCGGTGTTTTCTCCGGTATTTCCGCCTGTTGTTCCGTCTGTATTGTCTCCGGTATTTCCACCGGTGTTGCCACCAGCAGCATCTGTCTTATTCGGGTCTGTTGTGGTCTTATCCGGTGTTGTAGTTCCTGCATCAGGTGCGGTCACTGTCTGATCTGTAGGATTATTCTGCGTCTGGTCATCGGCAGGTGTATCCTGTGTCTCCTGGCTGTCCTGATAATCATCCGATATTTGGGCATATGGCAGGAAATCTATTGGTGTAAGGTCAGCATGTATCTGATCCATGTAGTTCTTCCATATTTCTGCCGGGTAAGAGCTTCCTGTCAGTTTTTTGACTGTCTCAGGCATATCGCAGCCTACCCATACACATGTGGTGTAGTATCTGGTAAAGCCACAGAACCAGCCATCCTTCTTATCGTTTGTGGTTCCGGTTTTGCCGGCGCAAGGCATGCCATTGTCCAGATTAGCGCTACGTCCGGTTCCTGATTTCATAACATCTGTCATGACATCTGTCATCATACGTGATGCTGTCTCTGTATATATGACGGTATCCTTCTGCGATGATGTATATATGATATTGTTGTCAGAATCTACAATCGACTTAATACATGTCGGATTCCTGTACATTCCATCGTTCTCAAGTGTTGAATATGCAGATGCCATCTCCAGTGTGGATACACCTGTTGTAAAACCTCCAAGTGCTGTTGCTGTGACATAGTCATCCTTTACAATATTGGTAAAATTCATATCCTTGAGATACTGTAAGCCTACCTTTGGCGTAAGCTCATCATATAGCTGCCATGCTACAGTATTCAGTGACTTTTGAACGGCAAACCTGATAGTCACATCACCGTAATATGAATCACCCGAGTTAGACGGTCCTCCATCAAACTTGTGGTCATTTACGATGGTATCCGGTGTCTTACCACGCTCAAATGATGGTGTATACACAATGAGCGGCTTGATTGAGCTTCCCGGCTGACGATGGCTTTGGAAAGCACGGTTTAGCGTATGACTGACCGCATCCTGGCTTCGTCCACCAACTATTGCAACCACCTCGCCTGTGTCGTTGTCTATACAGGTTGCAGCACTCTGCAGCTTAAATGTGCCATCATCGGTCGTGTCTGTAAAGTCCAAAAGCGTAAGGTCAATTGAATCCTGAAGCTGCTGCTGCATAGTCAGATCAATTGATGTATAAATCTTGTAACCGTCTGAGTAGAGCTTTTTCTGACAATATGAATACATCTCATCATATGAAGCATCATACTCCTTTTCTTCATCGTCTGAGTCAAAGTAATACTTGAACTTGAAACCCTCATTCTCCATGAGCGCCCTCGTAGCGCAGTAATATGCATAGGTATCCACATAATTGTACTTGACCGTGTCATCCTTCTCAGGCATGTTGAGGGTAATCTCCTCGTTTATAGCGGCCTCATATTCCTGCTGTGTGATTTTGCCATCTTCCCTTAGATTTTTCAATATGAGATTGCGACGTGTCAATGTATGATCCTTGTTGTTTATCGGGTCATAGTATGTCGGGCTGTTCGGAATTGCACACAAAAAGGCAGTCTGCGACAAATCAAGATCCGAAAGCTCACAGTTAAAATAGCCATGGCACGCTGCCTGAATACCATAATATCCGTTCATGAAATAGACATTATTCAGGTAGAACTCCATAATATCGTTCTTGGAATATTTCTTTTCCAGCTCCATCGCTATGAACATTTCCTTGACTTTTCGCTGCCAGTTCTTGTTCGTATCCAGATAAATATTTCGGGCGAGCTGCATCGTGATGGTACTGCCACCCTGGGTAATTCTCTTGTTTTTTATAATTGACTTTGCGGCACGCACTATTGCCTTTAGGTCCACACCATTGTGCTTATAGAACTTCTTGTCCTCGATACTGACCATGCAGTTTACGAAGTTCTGCGGTATATCCTCATACTTCACATAGTCAGCCTTTTTGGTAGTGGCCGTCTCGGATATCTCATCACCGTTTGTATCGTAGAGCGTACTCGTGCGCGCCGGTAAAAATGTGTTTTTGTCAGATTTCTGCACGAGCTCTACCGCCTCTGAGTGAAGCTTCGCAACCTTGTCTGCATAGCCTCCAAAGTAATAAAAGCATAATCCACCGAGAATCAGTACCATCAGAAAAATCTGAAGCTTTATGAAAAACCAGAAAACGCGATGCTGCTTTTTCTTCTTTTTCTTTTTCTGTTTTGCCATTTCTAAACGTTACCTCCAAACTATCGGTATACCATTGTATATCGGCATACTTTATAGATAATTGACAACTATATCCAATATGTACTGTCTATTATACTACAATGCCTCTACATCAGATAATTAATAATTGCTTAATTTTCTATTATACCTTTATAGCACAAAAGGAAGCCATCTGCTCCCTTTATCTCGCTATTTTACATCTTTATTACTGTTGTAGTCAAGTAAATAGTTTTTTACAATGCTTTTTACTATCTCTAGCCAAGCTGGTCAGCCAGAAATTCTGCTGCTGCACCCGCCAGCTTTTCGACAATCTCAGACTTATCGGCTTTTTCATCGTAAGCACACAGTATAACGGCTCCCGCACTATCACCATCATGCACTATTACTGCTATTGCCTGCGCTTCACAGTCAGCTTTATCGTCCTTTACCACAGGTATCAGGGTATCGTCTTTTTTACTGTACAATGCACTTTTTCTCTTATCCATAATATTCTCGAGCTCTTTTGACAAAGCCTTGCCTATATAATTTTTGTGGTTTTTGCCGGCTGCCGCTATTATCTCATCCCTATCCGCCACACATACCATGGCTCCTGTTACCTTTGACAGGCTCTGTGCATATGCCTGTGATATATTCTTCAGGCTTCCCACCTGCGAATATTTCTTTAGCACTATCGTCTCGTCCGCATCCATATATATTTCCAGTGGGCTTCCCTCTTTTATATGCAGCATCCTGCGAAGCTCCTTTGGTATGACTATTCTGCCGAGGGAATCTACTCTTCTGGTCAATCCTGTGATTTTCACTTTATTGTCCTCCGGTTACTTTTTTGCATTTGCATTCATGCTTTGGAGGTAGTATATGGGAATTTGAATAAAATATACATTCGATATGCACTGATACAGTGCTCTTTCATAATAGCCTACATAATAGCTTTTATAATGTCACGGTATGTTTTGAATTTGATAAGGTATCTATATCCGTCAGCTCACGCTCATCTGCGATATCCACATATACACAGTCATACTTCTTTGCCACACTTCTGCCACCCTTATCACCCTCCAGTGATAAAAGCTGCGAGATAAGCGATGAATGAAATACACACGGATTACCTACGGTATCTCCACAGCGAAGTGAAAAAACTGATTTCATATTTCCTTTATTTTCAAGCACTTTATCTATTAATTTAATCACGCTTTGACTTTTTAAATATGGCTGGTCAGCTACTGCAAACATGTAGTAGTCCTGCATACCAGTCTTTTTCTGCTCCTGCACCGCCATAATTCCTGCTTTTATGGTGTAGGATATGCCTTTTTCGCTGTCCGGACTTAAGACTGCATGGCAATCCGGGATACATGCGCAGTAGTCCAGTATTTCCCGATAACGTGTAACAACGGTTATATCTATGACCGGGTTATTCGATTCTGCATTTTTTGTCTTTTTTCCAGGCTTTTTTGATAAACCGGTGTCTGTGCCAATATAAGTATCAATAACAGTATCAGCATCCATTTCATCACTGTCTAAAGGCTTATTAGTTCCGGTATTTTTTAATTTATTATATCTATCCTTAATTTCTATCAAGTGGTCAAGCAGATGCCTGTACATAGGTTTTCCATCCAGCTCATAAAACAGCTTGTTACTTCCAAAACGGCGGCTGTTTCCAGCCGCCATGTATATGATATGAATCATTTCACTCTTAGGTCCTTTTCGTGCCAGTCAGGGTCTGCCATTCCCATAAGTATTTTCTCTGGGGTAAACGGAACTGTCCTGTGCCATACGCCTGTTGCGCGATAAATGGCATGTGCCAGCGCAGGAGCCGGTGTATTGATAACTATCTCGCCGATTGACTTGACTCCAAATGGGCCTGAAGGCTCATAGCTTGTCTCAAATTCGACGTTGATATGTCCCACATCCTGTCGTGTCGGTATCTTGTACTGCATGAAATCATTTTCTGCGATTTTACCACCGGCATTGTAGGTGACATTCTCATAAAGTGCCATGCCGATTCCCTGACCTATGCCACCCTCTGTCTGTACACGCGCAAGGTTTGGATTGACCGGGATTCCACAGTCCACGACAGCCTGATAATCAAGTATTTTAACTGCTCCTGTCTCCTTATCAAGCTCTATCTCGACCATGCCTACCATGTATGGTGGCGGTGAGACAGGTGATGAATATGTGGCGGTGACATCTACAGGTATCGTGTTGTTGACCTGTGATTTTGTTGCTATATCGGAAAGACTTACGGAAACTGCCCCATTGTCTGCACCGTCCGGATTTATGATATACACCTCTTTACCGTCGAAATCCACCTCTGATGCAGCACAGCCCAGCATCTGTGCACCGATTTTCTTTATGTTTTCACGAAGCTCAAGTGCTGCATTCTGTGTGGCCATTCCTGTAATGTAGGTGGTTGATGAGGCATATGAACCTGAATCATAAGGAGAAGCATCCGTATCCGCTCCAAACACGGTTATATCATCCGGCTCGCAGTCGAGTACCTCAGCCGCCATCTGCGCAAGTATGGTATCACAGCCGGTTCCCATGTCTGCCGCGCCTATCATCATATTATAGGTGCCACAGTCTGAAAGCTTTAAGGTACACGATCCGACATCTACATTTGATATGCAGGAGCCCTGCATTGCAAGTGCCATGCCTGCCGCACGAACCTTGCCATTTTCCATATCACGGACAGGATACTTTTCTGCCCAATGGAAATTATCCGCACAGTGCATTATGCATCTGTCAAGTGCACATGCATTGGCTGTCTCGCCAAAATAAGCCGGCATAAACATGCCCTCACGGACGATATTTTTCAAACGAAGCTCAACCGGGTCTATATGCAGCTTTTCAGCGAGCTCATTGACAGTTGATTCAAGTGCAAAGATACCCTGTGTAGCTCCATAGCCTCTATATGCTCCTGCCGCCTGCACGTTTGTGTACACAACATCGCACGAAAATCTGGTTGCCTCGCAGCCTCCTGTATAAAGAGGAAGTGATTTATGACCTGAGAGTCCTACTGTTGTAGTACTATGCTCTCCGTATGCTCCACCATTTGACAGCGTATAAAGATCTATCGCCCTTATATGACCATCCCTCATTGCTCCAAGACGCACGGTGACCTCCATCTCATGACGCGGTGACGCGATAGTCTGACACTCTTTTCTGCTGTAGATTATCTTGCTCGGACGCTTTGTCTTCCAGGTAACAAATGCCGGATATACCTCACAGACCGCTGTCTGCTTGGCACCAAAGCCTCCTCCGATACGCGGCTTTTCAGCACGCACCATGGACTTTGGAATATCGAGTGCATTGGACAGTATTCGGCGCAGGTGGAAAACAATCTGTGTCGAGCTGATGCAGTGCAGCCTGCCGTATCTGTCTATCTCACAGTATGCCCTGCAGGTCTCCATATATGCCTGCTGCGCTGCCTTTATGCGATATGTGTGCTCAATAATCTCATCGCACTCTGACAGAATTTTCTCTACATTTCCATGCTCATCCTCCTCGTGATGAATGAGATTGCGCTTTACATCGCCTGTACCTATGCTGGATGACCAGTCATCCTCAGGATGCACGAGTACCTTGTTATCCAGCGATTTTCTGAAGTCAAGCACCGGCTCAAGCACCGTGTACTTTACTTTTATCATGTTAAGAGCCTTGTCCACCGCCTTTTCAGATTCTCCGACCACTATAGCGACGGCGTCACCTACGCTTCTCACATGGCGGTCAAGGATTAGTCTGTCGTACGGTGACGGCTCCGGAAAGGTCTGGCCTGCGATAGAAAAACGCTTTTTCGGAACATCCTCCCAGGTGTATACTGCGACCATACCCGGCACCTTAAGGGCAATATCTGTCTTTACGTCCTCGACAATTGCATTTGCATATGGGCTTCTGAGAAGCTTTATGACAAGCGCATCACGAGGTGTGATATCATCGGTAAATACCGGCTTTCCGAGTAAAAGCTGGCTCGAGTCCTTTTTAGGTATACATTTTCCAACTGCGTGGTAATCCCTTCTGGCGCGGTTGAAGCTGTTTTCATTAGTTTGATTTGTGCTCATCCTGCCACTCCTTTCCGATATCCTCTCCGTAGACGCCTGCCTCAAGATTAAGAGGTGCGCCCTCCTTCTTACTGTTTAAGAAATTTCTGATTGAGCGCAGCTGACTCTGATATCCTGTACAACGGCACAGATTTCCTGAAAGATATTCAAGAATTTCCTCATCAGTCGGGTCAGGATTTTCTCTCAGAAGCGCCACAATATTTACAATATAACCCGGATTACAAAAGCCGCACTGATCCGCTCCCTGTGCAGCAAAAAATCCTGTAAACTGCTTAGCTTCCTCCTCAAGTCCCTCAAGGGTGTCCACCGCTCTGCCGTCTGCCCTGCCTATCGGCATGCTGCATGACAGCACTGGCTTTCCATCCAGAAGCACTGTACAAAGACCGCAGTTGCCTGACTCACAGCCTCTCTTCACCGAAAAGCAGTTGTGCTTGCGGCAGAAGTCTAAAAGAACCATATCCTGGTCTACCGAGTCGGTTATTAACTTTCCATTTAATTTTATTTTAACATCCATATATATGAATTCCTTCCTAACTTAATGCTCGTGCTTAATACTCGTTCTTACTGTTTACCTTACATGTGACTGGCGACAATTACATTATATCATCGCAGATATCAAGCGACTGTGTGACAGCGCGGCGTGTAAGCACCCGGCAGATCATCTCTCTGTACTCGGCCCCTGCCCTTATATTGCTTCCAAAACGGATATGCTCTGCAACATATTCGGCAAATTTATCTATTTTTGCATTGTTTTCTGAGCCCTCTGTCAAAGCTGCCTTACCGTCTGTGTTTACTTCTACTATACCATCAAGTATGCCGTCCTCATCCCACACAGGCTCAGCCATATATGGTGATGCTCCGATGACCGCCACATACCTGCCGCTTCTATTTGCCACTGCACATGTGAGCACCGGAAAGTCTGTTGACTGGTTTCTCTGGCTTAAGTATACTACACCCTTTGCATTTTTCGGCACTATTACTGATACGAGCACATCGCGCGTGGTTCTTGGAAGTGCCGCAAACTCGTCCAAATCCATAATTCCCGCCTTGTGAAGCTGCACCTTTGCTCCAAGCGCCCTGAAAATCGTCATGACATCTGAAAATCCGAATCTGCCCCAGATGCTTCCTCCGACAGTTGCCACATTTCTAAATTGCACTCCGACAATGTGTCTGACCGACTCTGCGATTGCACCGTGTGTATATGCATTCAGGGCTTCATGTGTCTCTATCTGCCTGAGTGTTGCATATGCACCGATTCTAAACTCGTTCTCATCCTCATCAATTTGGTCAAGCCCGAGGTCGCACAGGTCAATTGCCGTGCCAAGCGTCTTATTTTTCATTTTGAGCCAGAGCATGCCGCCCAGCACAAAATTCGGTTTTTTCTGATAAAGCTCATAGGCTTCATCAAGGCTTTGCGCCCTCACATACTGATTGTAATAAAACATATTTTTCTCCTGTTATCCTGTTATATAGGTAACTATCAGTTACCTCATTTCGATTTCATACATCGCTTCCCACCTGATGTCATGCTCCTTCATAAAGGCTATGAGGCACTCCCTGTCAGAAAGCTCTGCTCTCCATGCCAGCCCGCAGCCCGCCGATATGACAGACGGAAGAGGAATCGTGCGTCCCGGAATACCACATGCCTTGCCCTTGATATCAAGCTTCAACGGTGCTGTGGTAGTCTCGAAGGTGATGATTAGCCGTTTTTTCTTTTCTCTTGCCAAATTATTATCCATTACCCCACACCTTGTATAACTCTAAGGACTTACAATAAGATATGCCCCAGCCATCTTTTCTGCGATATCATACATGTTGGTCACCTCTCCGACTGCAAGCTTATCTGACAGCTCATAGTAGTTCAGGCATGTTCCGCAGGTAAGAATTTTCACCCCACGGCTCTTAAGCTCCTTTAAATCCTCAAGTGACTCTGAGCCCTCACAGGTCAGCTTCGCTCCTCCATTATAGAAAAGCATGGTTTCAGGCGGGTTGTCCTGCTGCGAAAGCGCATAGATGAAGCCCTTTATAAGTACACTGCCAAGCTCCTCGCTGCCCTCTCCCATATATGAAGAGCGGATTACAACAACTCTGTTATCTGCAGCCGGCCTGCATGTATACTGTAAAGCTTCGTCTGTATCCGAAAGTGCTTCTGTATTAAGAGCCTCAATTGTCAGCTTTACGCTGTAGCTTCCGTCGTCGAGCTTACTGCTATCGCAACTATAGCCCTTCTGTACAGCCATCTTTTTTAAATTTTCCACTGCAACTTCATTGTCCACAAGTGTCTCCACCGTATCCGGCTGTGTGAGAACCTCGATTGCTTTCTTTGTCTTTACTACCGGGATTGGACATGTATCCCCTATTGCATTTACTGTTATCATATTTATAATCCTCCCTATATTATTTTAACTCGTCAGCCCTCAAAATGCAGGGCATGCAGCCTGTCAGCAAATTTGCATAAGCTATGGCAGCTTAAAGTCAGTTCACATATATCGGCACATCTCGCCGCTTAACAAATCGTCCCACTTTTGCAGCCGGAAGCCCTGCGGCTTTAAGCTCGTGCAAAAATGCATCTGCCTCAGAGGCTTTTACTGCAAACAGCAGTCCTCCGGAGGTCTGCGGATCGAAAAGTACCTCCTCCATTGAGAAAGGTATATTTTTTGCAAAGCACACCTTATCACCTACATGGTTTCTGTTGCGCTGGGCCGCTGCCGTGAGGAAAAACTCATCTGCGCATCGCAGTGCTCCGGTAATGACCGGGATGGAAATCGAGTCGATAAGTGCTGTTATATCATCATTTAACATCTCACTCAAATGTCCTAAAAAGCTAAATCCCGTGACATCTGTGCATGCATGTATATCGAAAGCATGACTGATTTCGGATGCTGCCTTATTCAGTGTGGTCATAGAGCTTACCGCATCCTCAATTGCACCTAACGGAGCCTCACCTACGCGGTTTGCGTTACATACAAGCCCCACTCCGAGTTTCTTTGTAAGTATAAGCACATCTGACGGCTTTCCTGTATTGTTGCTATAGATGTGCTCCGGATGAACTGTGCCCATAACAGAAAGACCGTATTTCACATCGTTGTCTGCTATAGAATGCCCGCCTGCAAGTGTACCACCTGCCTCTATCACCTTGTCGGCGCCTCCCTGCATTATTTTACCGAGTATATTCAGGTCCATTTTCTCAGGGAAACAGACGATGTTCAATGCTGTTTTTACTGTGCCGCCCATCGCATAAATATCACTGAGCGCATTTGCGGCCGCTATCTGTCCAAACGTATACGGATCATCAACCATCGGCGGAAAAAAATCAAGCGTCTGGACTACCGCTGTGTCATCTGAAATCCTGTACACTGCCGCATCATCACAGCTATCATATCCGATGAGCAGATTGCTGTCTTTTTCACCTCTTGGCAGCTTTGCTAAAACATGACTTAACAGATCCGGACCAAGCTTTGCAGTACAGCCACCGCCCTTGCAAAACACTATTTCCTGTGGCATTTTTGCTCCTTTCAATTGTTTAATACTATTTATCGCATTCCCGCAATCTGCATAAGCGCTTCAGCGGCCTCATTTATCTCATCAACTGTATTATAATATGAAAATGAGAATCTCACCATACCCTGATTTTGTGTTCCAAAGAATTTATGCATCAGTGGTGCGCAGTGTATGCCGCTCCTTGTTGCTATGCCATACTCATTCATTAGTATATCCGATACCTCAGCAGAATCCATATCAACTATATTTACTGAAACAATCGCACAGTGCCTGCCATTATCCGGCAGCATATCGAAATCTCCATATATCCTTATTCCCGGGATTGTCTTTATTTTCTTTAGAAAAGCCTTCATCAGCATATGTTCTTTGGCATATATGTTATCCACACCAATTTCTTCAATCGCCTTTACTCCTGCCAAAAGCCCTGCAATTCCCGGGCCATTTAAGGTACCGGCCTCAAGTCTTGTCGGAAGCTCCATAGGCTGGTTCTCAAGAAAGCTTAGCACGCCGGTACCACCGCTCTTAAACGGCTTTATATCTGCTCTCTCTCCCACATAAAGTCCTCCGGTGCCCTGCGGTCCCATCAACCCCTTATGGCCTGTGAAGCAGAGTACATCAATATTCATGTCTTTTACATTTATCGGAAGCACACCGGCTGTCTGCGATGCGTCAACTATAAATAAAAGGTCATGCTTTCGTGCGATTTGCCCTATCGACTTAATATCCACCACGTTGCCTGTGAGATTTGAAGCATGTGTGCAGACGATGGCTTTTGTATCCGGACGGATTAAAGCCTCTATGTCCGATGGGGAAATTATCCCCCTTTTTATGCCTGCATCACTGCATGGTACAATATCCACACCCACGCCCCGCTCCCTTTGCATATAAAGAGGTCTGAGCACAGAATTGTGCTCGAGCTGTGTTGTAATCACATGCTCTCCCGGCTCAAACAGTCCGTGGATTGCAATGTTTAGTGCCTCAGTGGCATTTGCCGTAAAAACAAGCCTGTCCGCATCATCTCCGCCGAAAAATTGTGCAAGGCACATTCTGGCCTCATATATTTTCCTCGACGCATCAAGCGATGCATCCGATGCCCCGCGCCCGGAATTGCCGCAGTGCTTCATTGCATCAAGTACTGCATCATATACCGCATCCGGCTTTTTAATTGTTGTAGCAGCATTGTCCAGGTAAATCATAGTATGTCCTCATTTACTTCTCATCCAAGCAGATAAAAATTCTTTATATAAAGCTCATCATTTATATTTTTGCTAAGCATATTTGCTTCTGTATGCTTTGAAAGGTTTGCATAAATTATCGAATCGTTATTTAATTTACACGACACTTCCCAGTTTCTCAGTTCTTCAACCATTTTATAATCTTTAATCCTGATTATATTTTTATCATTATATGCAAGTGCCGGTTTTGCTTTGCCTGCAGATATTATTATATCCTGTGGGAAAACACCTATGTGCGATATGCCGTCTATACTCATTGCAGTCTGTTCAAGCTGCTCATCAGTGACCTCAAATACGCTATCCCATTCCACAGCAAGCAAATGATGCTTATCCTGCCATTTTACCTCTGATATATTGTTGCAGCCCACAAGCAGTGCCTGCTCCACAGACATAGGCCGCATGAAGAAATCCTTTTTTTCGCGGACTGTACTCAGTACACCGCTCTCCATGCTTCCGATACGCTCGGCAAGGCGATACACCTCATCGCGATTGTGTGACACAAAGACAACAGGATTGTGAAAATCGGTGAGCATCTCCATAAGCTCTGATTCCATGGTTCTTTTTACATGCTCATCCAGTGCCGAAAAAGGCTCATCGAGCAGTATGCACTCCGGCTTAGCCGCAAGCATGCGAAGCATTGCCACACGCTGCCTCTGACCACCGGAGAGATGATTGGGATATGTGTATGCCATGCCCTCAAGCCCATACCTCTTCAGCCAGCCCTTCACTTTTTCCTCGTTACGCTGCCCCATTGCTATGCATATATTTTCCATCACAGTCATTGTCGGAAATAATGCATAGTCCTGAAACAGATAGCCTACCCTGCGCTTACCGGGGTGCAGATTTATACGCTTTTTCGAATCATACAGCACACGGCCGTTTAATGATATAAAGCCTGAGTCCGGTGTCTCTATCCCTGCTATGCACTTTAATGTCATACTCTTTCCTGAGCCCGACATACCGATTACGGACACAACCTCATCCGTAAGCTCCATGTCAACCGAGAGCATGAAATTATCCAACTGTTTTTTTATTTTTACTATGAGCGACATTATTTTTTCTCTTTCTCTTTATGCCCTTGCTTTTGCCACATATCATATTTATCGATACAAGACATGCAAATGAAATCGCTATGATTACTATGCACCAGAAGCCCGCTGTGGCATAATCACCGCTTTGGACGACCATTGCTATCTGCTGTGATATGGTCGATGTTTTTCCTGCTATATTTCCGGCAAGCATCGATGTGGCACCGTACTCACCGATAGCTCTGGCAAAGGCCAGCGTGACACCCGATATGATACCGGGCTTTGCCATCGGCAGACGTATCTTCCAGAAAATCTTCCACTCACTTATGCCGAGAGTGCGCGCCGCATATATGACATTTTCATCTATCTGCTCAAATGCCGCCCTCGCATTTCTGTACATGAGAGGGAGTGCAATGATGGTTGCTGCCACCACACAGCCAAGCCACGTGTGTACTACCTGTATCCCCATGCTATGGCTTAAAAAGCTTCCAAAAGGACGCCTTGTGCTGAAAATCCTTAAAAGAATGTATCCAGCCACTGTAGGCGGCAGTACCATCGGAAGTGTCAGCAGTCCATCCCAGAACGCCCTCACTCTGCCCTTTGTGTTTATGACAAGCTCAGCAAAAGCTATTCCTATAAAAAAAGAAAAAACTGACGCTACTATTCCTGTTTTTAATGTCACCCAAAGCGGTGAAAAATCAATCTGTCCCATTATGCATTTACCGAAAAATGATATTTCTCAAATACTGACATTGCCTCATCTGTCTGAAGGTATGCTATAAATTCCTTTGCTGCTTCAAGCTCATCTGATGTAGTGCTGTCTCCATTTAAGGCTGCTATCGGATAGATGACATCACCTGTTAAGCTGTTTGGAAGCTTTTCTATAATGTCAAGCTGATTCTCGTATCCGAATGTATCTGAGTAATAAACTGTTCCTATCTCATTTGCGCCCTCAGCTACGGCAGATGCAACCGTACCTACATTGGCACAGCTGTTTATTTCCAGACCGTCAAGTGCCTTTGAGATATCAGAATCTGAAATATCCTGTGGCTTTGAAGCATCACCTTCAACCATTTTTGAATTTACTAACGCTGCTCTGGTGTACTGTCCTACAGGAACTGTTCCGTCAGCAAGCGCCATATTTTTAGCCTTTGAGATGTCTGCAAAGCCGGTAACTGCCGTGCCACTATTCTTATATGTAACAAGGCACACCTGATTATTTAACAGGTCAACACGAGTACCATCCACCACGCTTCCTCCGTCGTAGCCATTCTGAAGCTCATCCATCTGTGCCACTCCTGCTGAGAAAAAGATGTTGCACTTCGCACCCTCTTTAATCTGTGCCATCAGAGTTCCGGAGCTGTCATAGTTGTTTTGGAAGTTTACATTTGGATGCGCCTTGGTGTAGGCTGCACAAATTTCATCCATAACACTGTTTAAGCTCTTTGCCGCAAAAATCGATAAATCTACATCTACATTACCGCTCTCTGCAGTATCCTTCTTTCCGCAGCCTGCAAAAAGTCCTGCTGTAAGAATAAGTCCAAGCGTAAGTCCTGCATATGCTGCAAATTTTCTCTTTAAACCCTTGCGCTCCTTTACTGATTTATCAGTGCCTGTTGCTCTTCTTAAAATCACACTTTTAATCTCTCTTTTCTTTTTATTTATTCATCATCTGATCTGCTCCAGCAGCACTGAAATGCTACCTCCGCACACCATTCCCTCATTCTCAGCATCGTCAGTATTCATGCTGACATCAATCAGCTCACATTTGAACTCCTGATTGCGAAACAGCCTCCTGCAGCGGCTTATAACTAAAGCCTCCGCACAGCCTCCGCCTATTGTTCCAACAATACGGTTGTCTGAGCTCACAAGCATCTGTGTGCCAACTCCGCGCGGTGCACTGCCGTTCTTTTTTATGATGGTACACAGTATGTACTTCTCATCCGGGGAGTGTGTAACTGATGCACAATGCCCAGCCACCTCAGTAAGTGCGTCAAGCACTTCGTTATCTATCTGAGTGCAGCTTGTACGCTCATTTTTACACTTTACTATCTCGCTTATCACCGAAAGAGCAATTTCCTCCGGTGTCTGTCCACCTATTGCAAGGCCTATCGGAGAATGTAATCCGGATATGGTTTCCTGTGAAAATCCCGCTTCTTCAAGGTCTTTTTTTACTATGGCAGCTCTTTTCTTTGAGCCCATCATCCCCACATAGGCGTATGGTTTTCTGAAAATCTCTGTAAGACACTCCATATCAAAGCGATGACCTCTTGTCATGCATACATAGTAATCATCCGCCTGTGACTCCAGCCTGGCGAGAGTTTTTTTATAATCGCCGCAAATTACATGGTCTGCTCCTTGGCGCTTTGCATTATCGGCAAACAGAGGTCTGTCCTCTATCACCCATATGTCAAAGGCCAAAAGCGATGCCATGCGTACAAGTGCCACCGATACATGACCTCCTCCGCAGATTATGAGGCGTGGTCTGCTGCCTATCTGCTGTTTAAACATCACAATGGAATTATCATTGTCATTTATTTCATCTGCCCATGTACTGCCTGATGCCACTCTTATTCTGCCATCTATATAAAGCGCCTTTTCACCGGCATGTGCTCCTTCTATGACTGTCAACAGCTCACAGCGGCTGTCCGCCGGTCTGTCCTTTATCGAAGCATATATGTTTGCCGGAATCAGCTTCACCTCGTCCCCGGTATGAATCTGACCTCCTCTTATGACTACTGCAAACACGCCCTCCTTTGGCATAATGCACTCGCCCATCCTCTTGTAGATAGCACAATGCGAATGACACTGCTTGCCTATCTGCGTCATCTCCAGAATAGCATCTCCTATGCAAAAGCGTGTTCCAAGCGGTAAATTCTTGAAATCAAATCCTGATATAACTAAATTTTCGCCAAATGCGCCGTTGTCTATCTGCGCTCCTCTTGCCCTGAAGGCATCTATTTTCTCTGCGGAAAGCAGGCTGACCTGCCTGTGCCACTTTCCGGCATGTGCATCTCCCATGATGCCATAGTCTGCAACAAGCTCCGCCTGTGGCACCTCTCTCTTTTCAGTTCCTCTCTCTTTGCTTATATTGATTGCAAGAAGCTTTCCCATGATTTGCTATCAGCCTCCTATCCGGCTCATATTTCTTACTGCATTTACTTCCGCAGCTTTCAGCTCTGTAGTCTTTGTCTCCACAGTCTTTGTCTCAGTAGTTTTTGTATATGTCACTGCATTATCATTAAAATTGTGACACCCCGGCTTTGCCTTTATGGCAGCCTTTAGTGCCTGAGCTATTACAAAATCTTTTTCCAAATCATCCGTAAATTCGCATGAATCAGGTACTAAATCCATCGTCACGCTGCTTCCCAGGCATGGCATAAGCCTGCCGTCAGCCGTAACCCGTATGCGGTTGCAGGTATCGCAGAACTTCCCATGGATTGCCTGAATCAGCCCTACTCTGATATCAAGTCCATGAAAACTGTAATACTCTGCCGGACCGTTATCCGCATTATTATATCCCGAATTAATTTCTTCTCTATTTTCAGTATCTATATGGCAAGGAGTTCCATATACTTCTAAAAGTGCGCCAATAACCTTCTCATACGGCTCGACTCCGTTGGTATGCCCTTCACCTACCGGCATCATCTCTATAAAACGGATATCTGTGCCTTTTTTTGAAGCATACCGTGTGAGAGCCACCACATCTGTCTGCGGTGTGAGCACCACATTGATTTTCACTCTTATTCCACACTCTATGGCGGCATCGATTCCATGCTCCACTTTATGAAGCAGCAGTTTTTTTGTGATATGTTCATATTCTGACGCATCTATCGTGTCCAGGCTCACATTTATACTGTCTATGCCGGCTTCCTTAAGCTGCTTTGCATGCTGCGCAAGCAGTACTGCGTTTGTGGTGAGCGATACACTCCTGACACCGGGTATCTTTTTGATTTGTGAAACCATCTCATCAATCTGCGGATGCAGAAGCGGCTCACCGCCTGTCAGACGAAAATGCGTGATTCCAAGCCTTGTGGCCGCGCGGACTATGCAAAGCACCTTTTTTACACTAAGTATATTTATTGCCTGGCAATTTTTATTATTGTCCTGTGGGTTGCAATAATAACAGTTCAGATTACAGCTATCTATCACCGATATGCGCATGTAGTCAATCTCTCTGCCAAATCTATCGCGCATATTAAAAACCCTTCCCGAAACCGCAGTTAGGAAACGTGCAGACATCACAGTTCAGGCAGAGTCCGCCTTCTCCAAGTCCGGCAAGCTCATCTGCCAAAATCATATCACACGCCATAAGCCTCGGCAATACAATATCAAATATCGTGCGCTTGTTGTACATGGCGCAGCCAGGCAGTCCACATATCGGCACCAGCCTGTCACCTGCATCATAGTACGACAGCAAAAACATGGCTCCCGGCAGCACCGGTGAACCGTACGACACGATCCGCGCGCCTGTATTTTTTATGGCAAGCGGTGTTTTATCATCAGGATCCACGCTCATTCCTCCTGTGCAGAATACAATCTCCGCTCCAGCCTCTATTGCACGTAAGCATCCGTCTGTTATTTTTCGGTCATCATCATCAAACACCTCATGAAACATCATCTGTGCACCAAACTCTGCTATTTTTTTCTCGATGACAGGGGTAAACGCATCCTGTATCCTGCCGTGGAACACTTCATTTCCGGTTGTGATTATCGCTGCTTTTCTGACCACAAACGGCTTTATATCAAGAATCGGTCCGTCATCGCATATGTGCGAAGCCGCCTCTAGCTTATCCTTTTTTATGACAAGCGGTATGATTCTTGTTCCGGCAAGCTTATCCCCCTTTTTCACAGTGGTATTACCGTGCCTTGTTGCTATCATCATTTCACCAAAGGAGTTGACCTTTTTCAGCTTTTCGCTGTCCACCTTAAGCAGTCCGTCACAGTCAGCAATCACCTCTATCTTGCCTTCCTTTACAGGGGATGGATGCATTTTACTTGCGGTGCCACCAAAAACGCCGGATTCTGCGGCTTCACAATGACGTTCGACGTCGGTCTCATTGCTATTTGTGCCACATGCGCTCATACGATAAAGCACCTCTGCTGCCTCATTTTCGTGCATCATGGTCTCATCATTTTCCCATATATATATGGTGTCTTTTCCGACGCTAAGCAGCACCGGTATATCCTCTTTTGTTATAATATGCCCCTTGCGAAAAACCGCATCCTTTTTCACACCGGGGATAATCTGTGTGATATCGTGGCAGAGCACCTGTCCGACTGCCTCAGTTGTCTTCATAAGCTTCATATAATCCCACACTCCAAATATTATTTTTGTAAATAGTTACTGTCCTAAACCATACCCCGTGCATTTCCGTCACCGGCCGCACTCACTGTCATACTGCAGTAAAATATCAAGCCCATGCTCTATATTTCCCATCAGAAAATCCATGCTCTCCGACACTGCCTTCACACTGCCTGGCAGATTGACTATCAGTGTGTTTTTCCTGATGACGCAAACGCCTCTGCCAAGCATGGCGCGCGGTGTAAGACTCATGCTGTACGCTCTCAGTGCCTCAGCGATACCCGGTGCATTACGCTCTGCAATATCCATTGTAGCTTCCGGTGTGATATCTCTCGGTGAAAAACCGGTACCTCCGGTTGTAAGCACCAGATTGCATTTCACATCATCACACAGCCTGACAAGCTCGTCTGCAATCTGTTCCCTCTCATCCGGTATGATTTTATATGAAACCACATCATACTTATCTTTGGGAAGCAGTTCCTTTATTTTCGGACCGCTTTTATCCTCTCTCTGGCCCGCTGCTCCTTTATCGCTTATCGTTATAATCCCTACAGTATACATTACATCTCCCTGTTATCCTTGATTAATTGTGCATTTTTAACTTCTCAGCATTTTAAATGGGCTGTAATCGTTGCCGGTCACATTGTTAATTGTGAACAGTAACGTAATGTCCGCTCTTGCCACCGGATTTTTCCAGCAGATGTATCTGCCCGATTTCCATACCACGGTCCAGTGCCTTACACATATCATATATGGTAAGAAGCGCCACACTGACCCCTGTCATGGCCTCCATCTCTACACCGGTTTTGCCCACACAGGCTGTCGTGCAAATTGCCGTGATACTGCTGTTTTTTTCATCCAGCTCAAACTCAACATCACACTTTGTCATAGCAATAGGATGACAGAGCGGAATAAGCATGGAATTGTTCTTTGCTCCCATGATTCCTGCAATCCTTGCCACTCCCAGCACATCACCCTTTTTAGCCGTGCCCGTAGATACAGCCCTGTATACAGCGTCATTTACCTTTATCGTGCCGCAGGCTTTCGCCACGCGGTATGTGTCATCCTTTGCGTGCACATCCACCATGTGGGCTTCCCCTGCCTCATTAAAATGTGTGAGCTTTTCTTTATTTTGTTCCTGATTATTGATATCTAATTCGTTTTCCTGCGTCAATCTATTTATCCTCACTGTAACTATTCAGAACCACTGAAAACACCTTAATAGTTGCCATCATTTATTATTTAATAAATCTTTACGCCGTGCTCAAATGCCGATACCGCCTCAAGCACACTGCCTGCTATACTCCTTGCCTTGTCAGAGATTGTAAAGCAGTTTGTTAGCTCACTCTCGCGCGGGTCGATATCCGCTATCTTGAAGCCTTCCCTGAAATAATATTCCTCACGGATAAGGCCTCGTATGATGCCTGTAATTGTAGCATTTACCGGAACATATTCAAACAATGCATTGTCATAGCTTTCTTTATCCGGATATATCCGTGCTATCTCATCGCCCTTTTGCACTATATCTCCTATTTTTCTGACGTCATGAATATATCCTGCCGCTGGAGCGTGAATCACACGCTCACTTGTGAAGCCGGCGATATTTCCCGGAACACCTGTGTTGGGCTGTGCCATGCCATCGGTAATGATGCGCGCCAGATTGTGTCCACGCATGGACTCAATCACCAGATGCACGTCTTGCCCTGCCGTAAAGCCCGGACCTACGCCTATCACAAGCGGGGCCATATTGATTGTGGTACCCAGATTTTTCTTTGCTATTATGGCATCTACCACAACATCCGGCTTTAAAAGTGCAATTGACTCACCCTTTGGGTCTATAAGAAGCGGGACCTCTCCGTCTTCAAGCACAGCTTCGATGGCTGAACTATCCCACTTTTCTGATGCAATATAAGCTGCCGGTGTGTCATTTATCCCTGAATATGTCTCTGTATCAGTCTCTGCATCAGCCAAGGCAGGAACAAGTCTGGCTGTCACACCCTCTACAGCTGCGCTCCCATCATACACTGCTTCGCAAAAGGACACCTGGCGCCGTATGGCAGCCGGATAGTCTGTCTCAAGCGCTATCACCCTATGCCCTGCACGGTGCAGTCTGTGTATGATACCAGTCGCAAGGTCTCCTGCACCGCGGCATATGATTAACAAATTTTTCTTTTTTACCTGATTATTGCTCATATAATTAGTCACCCTGTTAACTTATTATTTCCATGTTTTATATGAAATACGTCGAAATCCTTCCTTCAAAACCGCTATCGCGAAGCTTTCTGACATAGACCTGACGCAGCGTGTCTATAACTGAATCATCAACCACTGCATCCTCTGCCGTTCCAAGCTCTTTTTGCATGAGCTCATACCTAAATACAACATCCTTACACGGCCTGCCATTTTCCCACGTGCCAAGCACTATAATAACATCTGTGGTGAGCGGATATATGACAGGCTCATCCGCTGCCGGATATTTGAGAGAATGGTGCTTTGCTCCATCTGCTTCGATTATAACATAATCTAACGCCCGTGGCATGTCTTTAATCAGTTTATCAAGCAAATCATACGGTAGTCCGCACATCTTTGGCTTTGACTGTTCTGATATTTTCTGTTCAAATATTTTCTGCCCCGCCATACAATATCCATCTTTTATTATTTTATCCCTTAACGCAAAAAAATCGCAGGATAGGTCAGTGTCAGCTTCGACATACATGTGCGTTGTCGTTGTAACAAGCACACCTTTTCCACTCCTGTGATATTCCCTTGCAAGCTTATGAACGAGTGTGGTCTTGCCACCAGCGCCCACTATTGAAATCACTTTTTCCATATATTTCCATACTTCCCACAAACAATAAAGCCGCCGGTGTACTTAATGCACCGGACGGCTTCATAATCCTAAGCGTTAGTCATCCACACGCTTCACATCATCTTTCTCGTCCATATCCCACATATATGGTGCGCTCTTGGATTTCTTCGGCAAAATAATATTGAGAAGAATAGCGCAAAGTGAGCAAGGCACAATACCTGAACCGCCAAATATAAGCTGTACATAGTATGGCAGATGTGATGTAGCACCGGTTGTAGCGCCAAGTCCGTAGCCTAAACCGATTGCAACTGAGATAATTGTAATCTCACGGCTGCCGATTGGCTCCTTTGTGATGAGCTCAATTCCCGAAATAAGGATAGAAGCAAACATCATAACAGCAGCTCCGCCGAGCACTGACTGAGGCATGATTGACATGAGAGCTCCAATCTTTGGGCAGAAGCCGCAAATAACGAGGAATATAGCTCCCATTGAAATAGCAAATCTATTGACAACCTTTGTCATTGAAACAAGACCTACATTCTGTGAAAATGAGGTATTTGGCAATACTCCGAAAAGCGCTGCAAATGATGAACCAAGACCATCACAGATAACACCGCCTGAAAGCTCTGAATCTGTAGCCTCTCTGTCCATTCCACCCTCCACACAGGCTGAGATATCGCCAACTGTCTCGATTGCAGTAACGATAAACATGATGCCGATTGGGATGATTGCATTGGCATGGAAGGAAATTCCCACATCTGACAGCTTTCCAAAGCCTATAAAGCTTGGAACTGCTATCCATGCCGCATTTTTAACCTCATCAAAGTTTACAACCCATGAGTATGTGTATTTAACACCGTCAGCGGTCACACCTGTGTGTGACATGGTAAGTGTCATAATGATTGCTACAACATATCCTGCCAGGATACCAAAAAGGATGGCAGATGATGAAAAAATACTGCGCGATGGTGCAAAATGCTTAAGAAGCACGATTACTATAAGTACAACCATTCCAATAAAAAGGTTTGGCAGTGAGCCGTAATCATTTTTGCCTGTTCCACCACAGAAGTAGTTGATTCCCACTCCAAGGAGTGAAAGTCCGATTGCTATAACAACTGAGCCTGTAACGATTGCCGGGAAAAACTTGCGCAAAGGCTTTAAGAAGGCTCCGAGTATGCCCTCGAAGATACCTCCTACAATGCAGGCTCCCATAATAGCTCCATATGCTATAACTCCGCCGCCACACGCTGCAACTGTATTATTTAATACTCCAAGAAAGCCCGAAGAGGTTCCCATAACGATAGGTACCTTTCCGCCGACAGGTCCGATGGAAAACATCTGTACTAATGTTACAATACCTGCGATAATCATTGCATTCTGTAAGAGAGCTGTTCTAAGCTCCGCAAAGCCAGCGTCCGCTGTAAGCCCGCATGCTCCCATAACAATGATAAGAGGTGTAAGGTTTCCGATGAACATAGCCATAACATGCTGCAGTCCAAGCGGAATAGCCTGAGACAGAGGTATTCTGCCCTCAAACTGGTAAGGTGAAGAGTTCGTTGTCTTTTTCATTGGTTCCTCCAAATATTTATACTCTCATTTAATAAAAATTTTACAAAATTATTTTACGAGCATAAGGCTATGCGGTCAATTTAGTATTACTTATAATATAATGCTCATTTACTTATAAATACATGCTATTGAAATTAGCTTCTGACAGCAACAGGGCACACCACAACCGGTATGCCCTATCTATTACAAACGATATAACAATTCAGAATAATCTAAATTTATTCAACCCTAAGCAGCTCGCAGTTTCCCTGCATATCCTTCCAGAAATCCTTTATAGGTGTGCCACGAAACTGATTGACTATGCTGCAGTTCATTGCGCCATGTCCCACGACAAGCACACTTTTGCCTGCTGCAAGCTGTGGTTTTAGCACCTGCTCTATAAACTCGCCTGTTCTGTGATATAGCTCCTCAAAGCTCTCTGCGCCATCCCTAGCCACATATTTTTCCGGCTCCTCAAAGAGCAGGTAGACAGGACATTCAGGCTTTTGCCTGATATTCTTCACTCCCTCATAATCACCAAAGCACATCTCGTGAAGCCTGTTGTCAGTGATAATCTCTACTGCAGGGTTTCTACCTGAAAGAAAAATCCTTGCTGTCTCCTGAGCCCTCTTAAGCGGGGAACAGTAGCATATGTCAAAGTCTATATCCTTATATTTTTTTGCGGCATCGTAAGCCATCTGCCTGCCGGTTTCGTTGAGTGGGATATCCACCTCCCCCTGCAGCTTGTGCTCCTCATTCCAATCTGTTCTTCCATGTCGCAAAATATAAAACATAATTAATCCTCGATTTCTCCATTTTTGTGCCGCTCGAAGAAATGCTTTGTCTCCTTAACAACAACACCGCTAAGAGCAAACAGCGCTATCATATTTGGCAGAGCCATGAGACCGTTGAAGATATCTGCGATGGTCCACACCGCACTTACAGTCATATAAGGTCCAATGAAAACAGCAAGGATATATATCCAGCGGTATACCTTTACATATTTCATCCTGCCGCCGCTCAAATACTCTAAGCACCGTTCACTATAATAATCCCAACCGAGTATAGTTGTAAAGGCAAAAAATACAAGACACAGCATAAGTACAAATGCTGATAGCTCTTTCGGGAAAGGAAGACCATTCTGGAATGCATATGTAGTGACCTGCACGCCCTCGAGTCCGTCAACCTGCCATGCGCCTGTGAGCACGATGGAAAGTCCTGTAAGTGTACATATAACTATTGTATCAATGAAGGTTCCTGTCATGCTGACAAGTCCCTGACGTACAGGCTCCTTTGTCTGGGCTGCTGCCGCTGCAATCGGGGCACTACCAAGTCCTGCCTCGTTTGAAAAGATTCCTCTGGCAACACCCTTTTGCATTGCAACAAGAAAGCTTCCCACGGCACCGCCTGTTATGGCTCTCGGTGAAAACGCTGCCTTTACTATTGTAGCAAACGCTGCCGGAACCGCTGTGATATTGCATACCACGAGCACGAGCACAAATACAATATATATAACAGCCATAAAAGGAACTATTATCTGGCTGACACTTGCAATACGCTTTACTCCGCCGATAAGCACTGCTGCCACGCAGAATGCCAGTACAAGTGACGCAATGACAACTGACCATGAATACTCACCAAGGAACGGTAAAACCTTTACTGTATGCTGGTTTTTAGGGTCAAAAAAATTGTTTACAGCACTTGATATTCCGTTTACCTGGCTGAATGTTCCTATTCCGAAAAGTCCAACGCATACGCCGAAAAATGCAAATATCTTTGCAAGCCATTTCCATTTTATGCCCATTCCCTGCTCAATGTAGTAGAATGGTCCGCCGAGACTATGTCCGTCCTTGCCGATGACACGATATTTTACAGCTAAAAGTCCCTCTGAATACTTTGTTGCCATGCCAAAGAAGGCTGCAAGCACCATCCAGAAAAGAGCTCCCGGTCCTCCTGCACCGACTGCTGTTGCCACACCGACTATGTTGCCGGTTCCGATTGTTGCGCTAAGCGCGGTACAAAGTGCGCCAAAGCTCGTAATCTCGCCATCGCCGCCCTCTTCATTTTTGACCATCCACTTTAATGCCAGAGGAAGCTTTCTCATCTGAAGAAGCCCCAGACGCACTGTGAGCATTATACCTCCTGCCATGATGAGCACCATGAGCGGCACTCCCCAGACGAAATCGTCCACTGCTTTAAGAAAATTGTTGATTGTGTTCCACATTGAAATACTCCTGCCTCTCTTTTTTATCTAAACACAAAATCTTTGTGTTTTGAGCAAATACTATTGATATAAATAATTTCATCCGGAAACAATTGAAAAAGCAGGCTTAGCAGCACTTACGTGAATTGAAATAAAAAACCCCATATACGCTGCATATACAGTCTGATACATGGGATTAAGAAGATTATCTTAAGAATATCTGTCCAATATCTTCTCCGTCCTGTTGCCTGAGAGATTCGTACGAGAAGCAGCCTGTGCCATGATATATTCATAGTCACTGCACTCCTACTGCTTCCTATTCGTACGTTGCACCTTCGGCCCCCGCCAAGCGGGTGTCTCCAGAGAGTCGATCCATTTACAGTTGCACCGCCTGCTGCGGCACCTGAGAGTTTTACTCCTTCGGTAGGCTTTGATAAGGTAAAATCGCTGCCGTTTTCCTGCAAACTTCATCTCGAAATTGTTTATTTTAAATTTATTGTTTTTATTAATCGTTAAGAATTATATGACATATATACGATTTAATCAATAGCACAAATGTACTAAACTGTCTCAACCTTAATCACATTGGTGTTGCCTGTCTTACCGTTGATGAGACCTCCTGTGAGCACTATATGATCACCCTTTTTGAGCTTCATGACACTCTTTGCCTCGTTCATCGCATTGTAGAACATAACCTCCATTGAGTTGTATTCCTCGCACAGAACCGGCTTTACACCCCAGCTCAGATTCAGCTTGCGCCATGCCTTTTCAGATGTTGTCATGCCTATTATATCAACAGGGCAGCGGAAACGGCTGACCATGCGCACAGTACGTCCTGTCAGTGAGCTGACTACGATACATTTCGCATCCACATCTATTGCCATGGCACATGTAGCATGTGAAATAGCGTCAACTATGCTTTTTGTCTGGAAATCCGCATTGGCAAATCTCTTGCCGTAGTTTATCTGCTTTTCTGTATATTCTGCTGTCTCTGCCATGTTTTTTACAGCCTCTACAGGATATTTACCTGCTGCAGACTCTCCCGAAAGCATGATAGCTGATGAGCCGTCGTATACAGCATTGGCTACATCCGAAAGCTCAGCTCTTGTAGGACGCGGATTGTGAATCATGGACTCAAGCATCTCTGTTGCTGTGATTACGCGTGTACCAAGCATACGGCACTTGTTGATAAGGTACTTTTGTATTGCAGGCACCTCAACTCCGGGAATCTCAACACCGAGATCTCCTCTGGCTATCATGATTCCGTTTGCTATCTCGCAGATTTCCTCCACATGATCTACACCTGAGCGGTTCTCAATCTTTGCGATGATTTCGATATCCTCTCCACCGTTTTCATCCAGGAAGTTTCTCAGATCAGCAACATCCTGCTTTGTAGAAACGAATGATGCCGCAACATAATCCACCTCGTTTTTTATGCCAAAAAGCAAATCATCCTTGTCCTGCTCACTTAAATATGCATGCTTCATGACCTTATTCGGGAAGTTCATGCTCTTTCTGTCTGAAAGTGTACCGCCTGCGATAACATCACAGATTGCATCGTTTCCTTTAAGCTCTCTGACCTGCAGAATGATGATTCCGTTCGCAACAAGCACACGGTCACCAACCTTTAAATCCTTGATCAGATTCTCATAGTTTACTGATACTCTCTCCTGATTACCTACAATATCGTCAGTGGTAAGTGTGAAGGTATCTCCATCCTTGAGCTCTATTTTGCCATTCTCAAAGGTCTTGATACGATACTCAGGGCCCTTTGTGTCAAGCATGATTGCGATTGGCATATGAAGCTTCTGTCTTACCTTCTTGATTAAATCTATTTTGCCCTGATGCTCCTCATGTGAACCATGAGAAAAGTTTAATCTGGCAACATCCATACCTGCCTTTATCATCCTGGTGAGGACATCCTCATGTTCACTGGCCGGTCCAATAGTACAGATAATTTTTGTTTTACGCATTGATATTCCTCCTGATGCTGATTACCCTATCAGCTTTTCTTTTAAAATATAATCTCACCCGAAGTCATTATATGACAATTTTCTTCAACAATAAAGTAAAAATATATTTTTTTCAATTATTTAAAAATTCATATGCTCCACATACATTTCATCGAAATGCGGATACGATGCCAGCTCGATGTAACGCATGTCTCCGCTGATATCCAGTGCTCTTTCCCAGGCCTCCTGCGATAAAGCTGCCGAAACAGCCCCGTTTCCTGCCGCATTTCCCACTTCTTTAGCCCTGTCCAAAAGCTCCTGCGGAAACAGTCCGATTGCCGCCGCACTTGCTTTGTCAATATAGTTTCCAAAACCTCCTGCAAATGTGAGAACATCAATATTACAAGGCATACAGCCATATTCCTTAAACAATACTTCTATTCCGGCGGCTATCGCGCCCTTCGCAAGCTGCAGCTTCCTGATATCCTCCTGCGTAATGTAGACTCCCGGTGCAATATGAACGGCGAGAGAGGTCTCTGTGCTCTGTGCGGCATCCTCCGCTTCCACCTCAAACACATACGACCTAAACAGTATAGGAAGCTCCTGTCCGCTTAAAATCGTGCCGTTTTCATCTATGATTCCTGCCTTCAGAAGGAGGGCAAGCGCATCGATAAGCCCCGAGCCGCACAGTCCCACAGGTCTGTCATTTCCGATAACCGAATACTTAATTCTGCGCCCTTCCAGCCATACCTTATCCACGGCTCCCTTAGACGCCGGCATACCCAGCTCAATCTGCGCACCCTCAAAAGCCGGTCCTGCCGCCGTGGCACAGCACACATATCTGTCGCCTTTTCCAAGCGCCATCTCACCGTTTGTTCCGATATCCAGATATAGCGTCAGCTCGTTGCAGTTCACTGTCTCCATCATACCCGCTGTAATATCTCCGCCTACAAAGCCTGATACAGCCGGAAATATAATCATGGTTTGACAATTTTCAAGTCCTATATCCAAAGGATTAAATTCCCTGCCAAAATATTCATCCGGCATAAACGGTGCCTTGCCAAGCTTTTCCGGTGAAATTCCCATAAGCAGATGGCACATAACTGTGTTTCCGGCAACTGAAAACCGGCTGACTTTAGTTCTGCCACATTCCGTGAGCATTTCTGATATCCAGCCGTTAAGCAGGGACACTATCTGTGTCTGCATCATCTGCAGGCCGCCATTCGCTTTATCGTTATCATCCGCCCTCGCTGCAGCATCAATTCTGGAAAGTACATCTGCTCCAAAGCTGCGCTGTGGATTGGCACCGCTTCTGGTTGAGATAATCTGCCCGGTCTCTTTATCAATCAGATAACAGACTACTGTTGTGGTTCCGATATCACAGGCCGCCAGAGTGTCTTCATTTGATTCGACTTTTTCAGATTCATTTGCAGTCTCTTCCTTCAAGACAACATTCCTATTCACATGCTCATTTACATGCTCATTAAATTTTTCCGATACATTTCCTCCATTTTTCAGAACAACCATGCTGTCTTCTTTGGTTCCGGTGCTTTCTTTTCTCCCAACAATAATTTCCATACCGTCACAAATCTTCGTCTGACAGGCCAGCACGTCCTTATAGTATGGTTTTGTCACCGTCACCTTGCACTTGCCGCAGGTGCCTTTTCCACCGCACGGTGTTTCTATCCCTGCAATGCCGTGACTGCGGCAGTATTCAAGAATAGTGGTTTTGTCGGTTGTTTTGCTATCTGTGTTAAGATTTATGGTAATTCGCTGCTGCATATAGTTTACCTCATTTGACATTGTACTATTATGGCTTTTTTCTTTGATTGTATGATACCACATTTATATATACTTTTGTAAACAAAGCACGAGTATCGTGCGGTTTTGTGAATGTGAGTGGGAGTGATTCTGAATAGTTACCTTTAATATAAAGACCCGGACAAACGCCCGGGTCTTCATTGATCCATATATACTATGCCGTATTACACTATGTCTGATCTATATCATCTAATCCATGTCATCTAGTCTATATCATCTAATCCACGCAACCTGAATTATTCTATTTGGTAAGTGCTGCAACAAGCTCATCCATCTGCTTTTCAGATGCCTCATTGAGAGTAGATTTAATTGTAACAACAGGCTCAACACACTCTATGTTCTTGAAGCCCTCAACAATAGCCTTCATCTGGCGTGCTGCTGTAGGAGCCCATGAACCGTTTTCCACGAAGGCAATCTTACGATTCTGATAAGCCTTTGCCTTGAGATGATGTAAGAAATCCTCCATTGGTGGGAAAATGCCTCCATCATATGTGCATGCGCAGAGCACAAGCCTGTCGTATCTGAACGCATCCTCAACAGCCTCTGCCATATCATCCCTGCAAAGGTCTGTAAATGCAACCTTTACACCTGTAGCCTTGAGCTTTTCTGCTAAAAGCTCTGCTGCCTTCTTTGTATTGCCGTGAATAGAAGCACATGCCACAAGGATTCCCTCATCCTCAGGCTGATAGCTGCTCCATGTATTGTATTTATCTATGTAGAAGCCAAGGTTCTCTGTGAGAATCGGTCCGTGAAGAGGACAAATCTTTTCAATGTCAAGCCCTGCTGCCTTTTTGAGAACTGCCTGCACCTGAGCACCATACTTTCCAACAATATTGAAGTAATAACGTCTTGCCTCACATGTCCAGTCCTCATCAGTATCGAGCGCACCAAACTTACCAAAGCCGTCTGCCGAGAAAAGCACCTTGTCTGTTGACTCGTACTCCATCATAACCTCCGGCCAGTGAACCATAGGAGCCATGACGAATGTAAGCTCATGCTTTCCAAGAGAAAGCTTATCTCCCTCTGCCACTACAACCTTTCTGTCCGTTAAGTCTATATCGAAAAACTGTCCCATCATGTTAAAGGTCTTTGCATTACCTACAATCTGCATATCAGGATATGTCTCTGCAACCTTCTGGATATTGGAAGCATGATCCGGCTCCAAATGGGAAACAACGAGATAATCCGGCTTTCTGTCGCCGAGCGCCTCTCTCAAATTGGCAAACCACTTATCCGTAACTCTTGCATCTGCTGTATCCATGATCGCAATTTTGTCATCCATAATCACATATGAGTTGTATGAAACACCGTTTGGAACAACATACTGGCTCTCAAATAAATCAATGTCCTTGTCGTCCACACCGATGTAAATAATGCTGTCTGTAATCTTCTTGTCCATGATAGGTACCTCCTGCTAATAATCTCCAGTTAAATTAGTAATTATTACTATTTTTGATTAGATTATATGACAAAAGTATCATTTGGTCAACCGAATAAATTGTATTTTTTTGTATTTTTTGATATTCTCGCCTAAAGGTTACACTGAAACGCTCATCCACTTTTAGTTGCAAAAGTATATTTTCAACAAATCTGTTGTTGCTTTGTCATTTATGACAGCCCGTCCTATTGTTATGCCATTGTTGATGATAATATATTCTCCGTTTTCATATCTGACATTTACAAAATCATCTTCCCTTTTTAAGTCTATACATATACTTGATATAATTCCGCAAATCTCCTCTTGTGAGCTT
>OGKR01000464.1_pt1 | contig 43548 bp, 16 predicted proteins | sample 1572431 | NCBI WGS metagenome assembly OGKR01 (sample SAMEA2582079, study PRJEB24529) | metagenome | biome: Human gut stool | place: China | collected 2011 | reverse complement strand
GGAGCTTCTACTACAGGAGCTGGAGCTGGAGTGTATACAGGAGCTGGAGCTGGAGCTGGAGTGTATACAGGAGCTACGGATTTTTGACCACCGAAACGGTAGGACAAGCCAACTACTGGACCTTGGAAGGAGATGTTGGAATCGCCATCTTGTTTAGTATTGATATAACGGTAACCAGCATTGATATCCCAGTCTTCGTTAACTTTGTAGCCTAAGCCTGCTTCCCAAGTGGAAGTTTTCTTAGTACCTACACCAGCTTTACCGTAAACTTCTACTTTGGAGCCAAGGTTAGCTTTACCAATTACACCTACTTGTGCAATGTTGTTTGCTTTAGCGAAGTCATCGCCAGAAATGTGTGCATAACCACCATATACTGCGAAGTTTTTGTTCAAGGATTGAACCACGTTCACTTCGTGCATTTTGTCACTGTAGCTATGACCGTTCAATTTGTCATTTAAACCATGGTATTGGTATTGCAATGCAGTTTTGTCAGTGAAGCCATATGTTACAGCACCATCAAAATTCCATTTTGCATCAGCATTGAAGCTATCAGTTTTTGCTTTAGAATGAGCTGCACCAAGATCAACTTGGAATTCACCTTTGTTAAATTGAGTTTGTGGAGTTGCACCTGCTACGGATACGCCTACAGCAGCAACTGCCAATAAAGCTAATAATTTTTTGTTCATTATAATTCCCTCCAATAATAGCCTTTCACAATACGCAGGCCTTTGGTAATAATATACTTTTATTTTACACAACTTTTCGAGAAATTTCAATGTCTTTTATGAAACTATCATGAAATATTCGAAGTTTATCTATATAAAAATGTTATAATTATAAAATTTTAAATTTCCCCTTATCTCCTATTATTCTAAGACTCATATGATTTTATAGATATACATCAATTAGAACATTATTAATTTTATTTATTAATTTCTTATATATTACCAATATATTACTGATAATCTATATATTTCCTACACATCATGATTTTCATCACAAAGTAAATTCTATAGAATGTGATATACTTATATTACAATTTTTGTAGAAATTACTATTGTATATAGCACTTATATAGGAGGAAGCATGAGTAAATTAGCTTATATTGTACGTCATATTAACTTTGAAAATGCCGGCATTTTGGAGTCAGTCTTAGTTGAGAGAGGGTTTGAACTAACATATATAGAAGCGCCCCTTGCCAATTTTGAATACTATGATGCCCAAAAAGCTGATTTAGTCATCGTCTGCGGTGCTCCCATTGGCGCTTATGATGAAAAACTCTATCCATTCTTAACCAACGAAATCAAGTTTATTACAGATCGTATTAATAGTAAAAAGCCATTACTAGGCATTTGTTTAGGTGCTCAACTCATATCTCGTATCATGGGTGGTCACGTAGGACCTATGAAGCATGGTAAGAAAGAAATTGGCTTTAGTTCCATTGAGTATACTACTGAAGGAGCCTCCGCCCCATTAGCATTGCTAGGCAATGTACCTGTTCTTCACTGGCATGGCGATGAGTTCGAAATTCCTAAAGGTGCCGTTAGACTTGCCAAAACAGAGCTATGTCAAAATCAAGCATTCTCTGTAGATACTCATATCCTAGCCCTTCAATTCCATATGGAGGCTGACCCTGCATTCATTGAAAGTTGGCTTGTAGGTCATTGTGCAGAACTATCTAATGCAGGAATTGACATTCCTAAACTTAGAGATGATGCCAAACGACTACGCCAAGAATTACCTGCTGCTGGTAAAGCGGCATGTATCGCCTGGCTTGAACAAAATCATTTATAAAAATAAGAACCGCCTTAGTAACACTAAGGCGGTTCTTATTTCGTTCTTATATATCCCTTACATAAGATAATCTGGTCATATAACACATTCCCCAATGTGTCATTTTTTCCACATTTCGTATTGTACATCAAACAAATTGAATATGCAATAGGTTTTTCATAAATCTTTCATAAACTATTTTAATATTTTCAATATAGAAAGTGATAAATAGATATACAGTTTTACACTATTTTATGTTGCCATGCACCTTTGATAAATCGCACGTAAGAACAGCATAAACGTAAGGATTGATCAAAGCATAAGGAGAGCCACGCCCCGAACAAACCTAAGCCTAATGTAATACATAATAGATAAGTAATAATCGGACGAATAATGGCCACGCTTATGAGGGAGTATTTCATAATGTAATAGGTATCCCCTGCCCCTTTTAGCACACCAGAATATACTTGCTGCAAAGCTTGTGGGAAAGCCGCTACGGCCATGATCCCCATCAAACCTCCAGAAAGAAGTACTACTTCACTTTCACGGGTATATAGCTGCACCAATAAGTCTCCTGGGCCAATAAAGATTAGTGCACTGACAAGACCTACTACGAGACCGATACGAGCACCAATCTTACCATACGTCTTTGCAATATCTGGACGTTTATGTCCTAAATTTTGACCTGTATGAGAGGCCCCTGCAAAACCAAGCCCCATCGCAAAATAATAGAATATATCCATTAGGTTCATACATACATAGTGTGCTGCCAATGGCACAGCCCCTAATGAAGCAACAATCATGGTGTATGTATACATACCAAAACGTTCAAAGAACTGCTCCCCTAGAGAGCTGCCCCCAACGTGAAACATCGTATGAAGTACAGGTCTTTCAAAGGTCCATTTAGATGGATGTCTCAATGTTAAACCTGTAGTCGTATGCTGTGAGATGGTACGCAATAGCAACAAGGCAATAAGAGCACTACTGATCATAGTGGACACACCTGCACCCATAACACCGAGCTCAGGAAAGAAACCAATACCATAAATCAAGAAAAAGTTCATGATGGTATTTAAAATGTTCCCCACTACATTTGATTTAAAAATCACTTTTGTATTACCATATCCGATAAGTGCTGCCCCTACAATTTGGCTAAAGGACTGAAAGATAAGGCTAATAACAACAAAACGACCATACCAGACTGCGGTTTCTATATAACCATCTTCGGCGCCAGTAAAACGTAAAATATGCTCTAAATTAAAGAAACATATCACTAATAAAGGTACATAAATCAAGAAATTCAATAATATAGACTGCTTAAGAACTGCATTCATACCGTCCACATCACCTTCACCATGACGGCGAGCAATGATAGCGGTAACAGCAATAGATAAAGCGCGACAGAAAATGAGCATCACCATTTCAGGCTGTCCCATAATACCGACCGAGGCCAAAGCAGATGCACCGAGGGCACCCACCATTGCCAAATCGATGGCTGTCATAAATTGTAACATCAAGCCTTGTAAAGTAGCTGGCCAAGCAATTTTCAAATAATTACCATATAGTTGCTTTGTCGTCCCTACCGGACCTAACCGCTCTGCAGCGGGCAACATAGTATCTACTGAAAGCCATCGTTGTATGCGTTCTAACATAGTATCTCCTATTCATGTAAGATCATACAAGGTGGAGCAAAAGTCTCAGCCCCTAACATATTCTATATTATACCATACATTATATGAATAGTCATTCATGTATTATACTTTTTATATAAGAATATATATCAAAAATGCAAAAGAACCTCTTATAGCACTTGATTATACCCCACCAGGTATATCAGTGTATAAGAGGTTCTTAAGTTTATAGGTCAATAATTATTCAACCCACACAGTGATAATTAATTTCAATTATTAACCTTTAGATGCCAACAATCTATCTACTGCTGCACGCAAGTCATCTAAACCTTGTTTTGTTTCAGCCAATTCTTGACGTTGACGTTCATTTTCAGCTTCCAATGTATTTAGACGAGCTGCTTGATCAGCAATAACATATTTCTGTTCAGCATTTTCCTTCTTAAGGCTAGATACCTCATCTTGCATTACATACACAGAGCTAATAGGGCCCGCTTTGTAACGGTCAGGAATATTTTTCTTTTCTGGACTATAACCAAATTTATGAGTCACACCAGCATTCACCATATTATGGTTACCACCAACGGAAACACCTACATTGAACATAGTATTTTCGTTCGTGTAATGCGCAAGACCAAGGGCAGCTGCTGTTTCACCACGATAGTTACCAACGCCTGCCATAACTTGAGTTGGTTCTAATGGATCATATTGGATAGGCTTCAACGCGGCCATCGCAGCTGCATGAGCACCTACACGTTGTACTTCACCTGCTACTTGACCAATAGCATCACCCATTTTAGCATTAGATGCTTTCAACTGGCCAATATTCACAGCATCTGTATCATCAGAACCAGGTGCTACACCTTTAATTTGATTATTACCATTATTGAGGCCATCCTTAGTCAAGGATACAGGACCTGCATTAGGGTTATTAGGATTTGCACTACCTGGTGTAATTGTCATGCCATTACCATTTGTTACAGTTGTATTACCCGCTACATCTTTAAATGTTGCAGATTTCATATCTGTAAGCTCTGGATTTACAGCATAGCTAATTGTTTTACCAGCATGGCTAACCATCATGTTATTGCCCGCTTTGAAAGTAAGCGTTTCATTTGGTCTAATTTTTTCTGGTGTTGCACTTGGTGTACTGTTTACACCAGAACCTTCAGTACCAACTGTTGCATCCCAACCTGCATTAGCTACGGCAGATTGAACTTGATCTTCAGTGGCTGCACGGCCAGAAGTAATGTTGTTAGGATCCCATGTTTTATTAGTTAAGCCTGTTACAACACCATCTTTACCATTTACAGCAACAGGATTATTGCCACCTGTAGTAATGATGCCATCTTTACCATCAATACCTACTGTACCGATAGCTGCCTTACCATCCTTACCATTAAGAGCAATTTTATCGGCTACTTTCACAGAACCATTAACTCCATCAATAGCAACAGCATTTGTACCATCACCAGCTTTAATAGTGCCATCTGTACCATTAATCGCTACAGCATTACCATCTTTACCGGCTTTGATAGTACCATTTGTACCGTCTACAGTAATAGCCTTAGTTGGATCAGCTGCACCTAAGGTAATCTTATCATTCAACTTATTGTCGTAAATGATATGACCATCTGGAGCAGTGGTTTTAGTCAATACAATGTTGCCGGTAGTATTATTGGCGCTTTCACCACCATTAGCAGTTAATTCAGTAGTGGCAGCCTTAGTTTTAGCATCTAATTGACGTACATTAACAGCATCCGTGTCATTTGTACCATCTGCTACATTAACAATCTTATTATTGCCATTATCAAGACCATTACCAGTTAAGGACACTGTATCTTTGCCTGGTTTTGTAATCGTTACACCATCCTTAGTGAAAGTAGCCTTGTTACCAGCAGCATCTGCTACAGTCGTGCCCGTAGCCTCAACCTTGGTTGTATCGCCTGCTGCATTTGTTACTGTTGCACCTGTAGAAGCAACATTTGTTGTATTACCAGCTGCATCTTTAACAGTTGCACCTTTAGCATCTACCTTAGTTGCATCACCTGCAGCATTTTTCAAAGTGTTGCTAGTCGCACTAGATACATTAGAATTGCCTGCATTATCTGTCAAGCTATTGCTTGTAGCATTAGATACGTTAGTGTTGCCTGCATTATCTGCCAAAGTATTCGTAGTTGCTGTAGCAGTATTCGTATTGCCATTCGGATCAGCTATCGTATTAGATGTTGCATTTGATGTATTTGTATTGCCTACACCATCATCAATAATATTTTTATCTGCTGTGCTTGTATTCGTCTTAGCACCATCAGTGATAGTAGTGCCCACTGCCGTAGTTGCTGTAGATTTTGCACCATCTACAACAGTATTACCAGCCGCGTTAGATGTATTCGTTTTACCACCATCAGTTTGAACAATACTATCGCCTTTGATAACAGTTGTTTTACCACCAGTGGCATTGAATATAGCAGACTCCATATCTTTAAGATTTTTGTTCAAAGAGTACGCTAAAGTCTTACCATTTTGATCAATAATGAGATTATTACCAGCTTGTAATTGAACCTCTTCGCCACTAGACACCTTAGTCTTAGCAGAACCATTAGCTTCACCAGTAGACCCAGCTACTGTACCAGAATTTACATTCCAGCCCGCACCTACTGCATCGGATACTTGTTGTAATTGATCTTCTGTCGCTGCACGACCAGAAACAGCTTTTGTAACACCTGGTGTCCATGCTGTATTTGTTAAACCAGTAACAGTGCCAGCAGCACCATCCAATTTAACAGGGTTAGCACCACCTGTAGTGATTGTGTTGTTCACACCATCTACTACTGCAGAGCCTGCAGTTACCTTACCAGCAGTACCATCAACAGTCACCTTATTCGCGCCAGTACCTGTCGTAATTGTATCTTTAGTAATAACAGTGCTATTGCCAGCATTATCTTTGACAGTTAATGTACTAGCTGTTGCTTCTGTTGTATTTGTACCATCTGTAATTGTATTAGATGCAGCATTGGATGTATTTACATTACCATTACCATCATCAATTACATTGCTATCTACAGTAGTCTTATTAGATTTTGCACCATCGACTAATGTGTTTTCATCAACAGTAGATGTATTAGTCTTAGCACCATCTTTAATCACTTGACCAGCTGCAGTTGTTTCTGTGGACTTAGTACCATCAGCTACGGTGTTACCACTTGCTGTAGCAGTGTTCACCTTAGTGCCATCTGTTTGAACAATGCTATCACCGGTAATAACTGTTGTTTTACCACCTGTAGCCTCGAAGGTTGCAGAGTTCATCTTCACAAGGTCTTTATTCAAGGAGTATGTGAAGTCTCGTTCGTTTTGGTTCACTGTGAGGTTTTCACCAGCGATCAATTGAACTTTATCGTCTTTACCAACCTTAGCATCCTTCTTAGTACCTGTTTGAGCACCAGATGTAGCAGCATCTTTGTCAGCAGTAATTTGCCATGTTTGTTCCCCTACTGCTTTTAATTGTTCTTCCGTAGCGGCACGGCCTTTGGTTGCAAAGTCGGCTGCCGTTACAGTTGTATTGGATAAGCCAGTGATGTCGTTTGTAGTACCACCAGTTACAGTTACTGTACCCGTTTTTACGGTACCTGCTGCACCATCTAAGGAAACTGCGTTAGCACCACCTGTAGTGATTGTATTATTTACACCATCTACAACAGAGGAACCAATTGTAGCTTTACCAGCTGTACCGTCAATTGTTACAGCATTCGCACCAGTACCTAATGTCACTGTATCGTTGAGTTTTACGTCGTAAATAGTATGACCATCAGCTGCTGTAGTAGATGTAAGGGTTACATTACCTGTTGTGGCATTTGCTGCTTCACCAGTATTAGCAGTGATTTCAGTTTTAGCTGCTTTTTTAGCTGTGTTAATAGCATCAGCTACGTTTTGTGCTGTTGCTACGCCATCAGTAGTTGGACCTGTAATTGTACCATCTGTACCAGCAGTAATAGTCGCTGTATTTACATCGTATTTCACAACGCCTGCATCATCGATAGAAGCCGTTGTTAATGTACCGTTTTTGAAGTTCAAGCCATCTGCCAAGGAAACTTGTTTAGCCGTACCATCATTTGCTTTATAAGACAAGTTTGTCTTATTCGCAATCTTAGTGCCATCGATAGTTACCTTGTAATCCTTAGTTGTACCATCCGCACTTGTTGTCGGTGTTACAGAGATTGGATTATTAGCATCAGTTGTATCTGTGCTTACTGTTACAGCAGCTACAGCAGATTTTTTAACCTCTGCTTCAGATACTTTTACAGTCAAGTCCTTGCCATTCGCATCAGTAGATACATATTTACCATCGCCAATGATGTTGAATGTATCATCTTTAAGATTTACTACACCAGCAGATGTGTTGGTGTCGCCAGAGAATTTCAAGTTAACTGCATCGGTTGTCGCTTTAGCCGTATCGGCTACAGATTTCAATTGATCTTCGGTAGCTGCACGACCAGTTGTAGCCGTACCATTCCATGTTGTATTGGATAGGCCTGTTACATGCTTATTGTCACCATCGATAGATACGCCGCCAATCACTGCATTCTTAGCAGTCACTTTACCTGTAGCACCATCGAGTTTGATTGTTTCATTTGTACCATCACCAACAGATACACTTGTTAAGCCCGCGAGGTCTTTGTTCAAGGAGTAGGTAAATTTACGTTCATCTTGGTTAATTGTAAGATTATCACCTGCTACTAATTCAACAGTTTGATCCTTACCAACAGTAGCATTTTTCTTAGTACCTGTTTGGGCACCAGTTGTACCTGCTTTATCTGCTGTAATGTTCCAAGTTTGGCTAGATGCGGCATCGGCTACCTTTTGTAATTGATCTTCTGTGGCAGCACGGCCAGTTACGGCTTTAGTTACACCAGGAGTCCAATCTTTATTAGTCAAACCAGTAACAGTACCTGTAGCACCATCTAAGGAAACTGCATTAGCACCGCCTGTAGTAATTGTGTTATTTACACCATCTACAACAGAGGAACCAATGGTAGCTTTACCTGATGTACCGTCAATTGTTACAGCGTTATTACCGGTACCTAATGTCACCTTATCATTGAGTTTTACGTCATAAATAGTATGACCATCAGCTGCGGTAGTAGATGTAAGGGTTACATTACCTGTTGTAGCATTTGCTGCTTCACCATTGTTAGCCGTTACAGTAGTCGTAGCTTTTTTCACATCTGCAATATTAGCTGCATTTGTGTTATCTGTATCATCATTATTTACATGACCGCTTGCTACATTTTTAATGACATTATTGCCATTATCTAAACCAGCGTCTGTTAAAGATACAGGATCCTTACCTGTGGTATTGATACGTACACCATCAGCTGCGTAATTAGTATTACCATTTGCAGAAGTTACGGTTGTACCTGCTGCTGTTGTTGCAGTGGAGTCAGCTCCATTAATCACAGTTGTACCATCAGCGGTAGTCGCTGTAGATCTACCACCATCAGCTACTGTATTACCAGCTGCGGTAGATGTATTTGTCTTAGTACCGTCTGTTTGCGCAATGCTATCGCCTGTAATAACTGTTGTTTTACCACCTGTAGCTTCGAAGGTTGCAGAGTTCATCTTCACAAGGTCCTTATTCAAGGAGTATGTAAAGTCTCGTTCGTTTTGGTTCACTGTGAGGTTTTCACCAGCGATCAATTGAACTTTATCGTCTTTACCAACCTTAGCATCCTTCTTAGTACCTGTTTGAGCACCAGATGTAGCAGCATCTTTGTCAGCAGTAATTTGCCATGTTTGTTCCCCTACTGCTTTTAATTGTTCTTCCGTAGCGGCACGGCCTTTGGTTGCAAAGTCGGCTGCCGTTACAGTTGTATTGGATAAGCCAGTGATGTCGTTTGTAGTACCACCAGTTACAGTTACTGTACCCGTTTTTACGGTACCTGCTGCACCATCTAAGGAAACTGCGTTAGCACCACCTGTAGTGATTGTATTATTTACACCATCTACAACAGAGGAACCAATTGTAGCTTTACCAGCTGTACCGTCAATTGTTACAGCATTCGCACCAGTACCTAATGTCACTGTATCGTTGAGTTTTACGTCGTAAATAGTATGACCATCAGCTGCTGTAGTAGATGTAAGGGTTACATTACCTGTTGTGGCATTTGCTGCTTCACCAGTATTAGCAGTGATTTCAGTTTTAGCTGCTTTTTTAGCTGTGTTAATAGCATCAGCTACGTTTTGTGCTGTTGCTACGCCATCAGTAGTTGGACCTGTAATTGTACCATCTGTACCAGCAGTAATAGTCGCTGTATTTACATCGTATTTCACAACGCCTGCATCATCGATAGAAGCCGTTGTTAATGTACCGTTTTTGAAGTTCAAGCCATCTGCCAAGGAAACTTGTTTAGCCGTACCATCATTTGCTTTATAAGACAAGTTTGTCTTATTCGCAATCTTAGTGCCATCGATAGTTACCTTGTAATCCTTAGTTGTACCATCCGCACTTGTTGTCGGTGTTACAGAGATTGGATTATTAGCATCAGTTGTATCTGTGCTTACTGTTACAGCAGCTACAGCAGATTTTTTAACCTCTGCTTCAGATACTTTTACAGTCAAGTCCTTGCCATTCGCATCAGTAGATACATATTTACCATCGCCAATGATGTTGAATGTATCATCTTTAAGATTTACTACACCAGCAGATGTGTTGGTGTCGCCAGAGAATTTCAAGTTAACTGCATCGGTTGTCGCTTTAGCCGTATCGGCTACAGATTTCAATTGATCTTCGGTAGCTGCACGACCAGTTGTAGCCGTACCATTCCATGTTGTATTGGATAGGCCTGTTACATGCTTATTGTCACCATCGATAGATACGCCGCCAATCACTGCATTCTTAGCAGTCACTTTACCTGTAGCACCATCGAGTTTGATTGTTTCATTTGTACCATCACCAACAGATACACTTGTTAAGCCCGCGAGGTCTTTGTTCAAGGAGTAGGTAAATTTACGTTCATCTTGGTTAATTGTAAGATTATCACCTGCTACTAATTCAACAGTTTGATCCTTACCAACAGTAGCATTTTTCTTAGTACCTGTTTGGGCACCAGTTGTACCTGCTTTATCTGCTGTAATGTTCCAAGTTTGGCTAGATGCGGCATCGGCTACCTTTTGTAATTGATCTTCTGTGGCAGCACGGCCAGTTACGGCTTTAGTTACACCAGGAGTCCAATCTTTATTAGTCAAACCAGTAACAGTACCTGTAGCACCATCTAAGGAAACTGCATTAGCACCGCCCGTAGTAATTGTGTTATTTACACCGTCTACAACAGAGGAACCAATGGTAGCTTTACCTGCTGTGCCGTCAATTGTTACAGCATTCGCACCAGTACCTAATGTCATCTTATCATTGAGTTTTACGTCGTAAATTGTATGACCATCAGCTGCTGTAGTAGATGTAAGAGTTACATTACCTGTTGTGGCATTAGCTGCTTCACCTGTATTAGCAGTGATTTCAGTTTTAGCTGCTTTTTTAGCTGCATTAACAGCATCAGCTACGTTTTGTGCTGTTGCTACGCCATCAGTAGTTGGGCCTGTAATTGTACCATCTGTACCAGCAGTAATAGCCGCTGTATTTACATCGTATTTCACTACTCCATCGTTATCGATAGATGCCGTTGTTAATGTACCATTTACAAAGTTAAGGCCTTTAGCTAAAGACACTTTCTTCGCATTAGCATCTGTGTCGTTATTAGCACGATATGTTAGATCTGTTTTACCTGCAAGTTTTGCAGTATCGATACCAATAGCATAATCTTTAGAGTTAGTACCCGCTGTTGGAGTTACTGTAATAGGATTATCTGCTTGAGCATCTTTACTTACTGTAACAGCATCTACAGCTAAATCTTTTACCTTAGCCGCATCAACGGCTACTTTCACACCAGCTGCAGTCGCAGACGTGCTCACAAGATTGCCATCACCAGTGACAGCAAAGGATACATCACCATCTTTCAGGTATTTATTACCTGTGGAACCTGTATCGGCAGTAAGGCCAATACCTTTAGTTGTAGCATTAACAGTATCAGCATCTAGACCAACTGTAATCGTTTGATTATTTACAGTAGCAGTTACACCGTTTGCACCAGCTACATTCAGTTTTTGGTTTTTAAGATCAACAGTACCGTTATTAGTACCATCTGTAATATTTAAGTTTTGAGACAAGTTAGCAACGGCTTGCTTAACATCACCAATATTTGCTGCATTTGTATCTGTTGTACCACCGCTAGCAACATTGGAGATAGCTTTACCACCAGCATTAATACCATCGGTTTTATCAATAGAGATACCACCTACAGTCATCTTATCAGTTGTAATACCTGAACCAGTAATTGCAGTTGTACCATTTGTTAAACCAGAAGTATTAATAACTGTATTACCGGCTGTAACAGAGTCTACAGTAAGATCCTTCTTAGTAGCTACTGTAATTTTCTTCTTATCTGTACCATCTTGTGTAATTACAATATTATCGCCATTAATAAGATCTACTGTATCGCCACCTTGTACAGACGTTTTATCTGTAGTACTAGAGTTCGTTGTAAGGTTCCATGCCGCACCAGCTTTAGCCGCATCAGCAGCTTTATTAATAGCATCAACTACGTTTTTAGCTGTTGCGAGGCCATCATTACCTGTTACAGATGCAGCACCAGTATTTGCATCGCTATTGATAGTAGCACGTTTTGTAGAGATTTCTACAGTGTTACCATTCATGTTAGTAGATATATAGTCACCAGTAGCACCTTTTACATTGAAAGCTACATCGCCATCTTTTAAAGATTGACTAGATGCTGTACCGCTATCTGCACCAAGAGAGATATTTCTTGCAACAGCGGTAGCGCTATTATCAATCTTAGTTTTAGTAGCCGTATTCAAATCAAAGGATACTTTTCCATCATTATCAACAGTAGCAACAGTGGATGTTCCATCTACAAAGTCTAATCCTTTAGATAACTTAACAGTTTTAGCATCTGCATCAGCTGCAGTATTCGCACGGTATGTTAAAGTTTGGCTTGCTACAGTATCTTTCAACTGTTTTACATTTACCGCATCTGTATCAGCTGTACCTTCAGCAACCTCTTGAATCTTGTTGCCACCAGCCTTGATTTCATCAAGACTAAATTGAACCATTTTACCAGCTGCATTTTGGAATGCCATACCTTTGGCACTACCTTCAGCATTATTGCCATCTTCATCACTAAACATAAGATATTTAGAATCAAGAGCAGTACTATTAGGCCCCGATTGAATGGATAAGACGCCTAAAGCAAGAGTCGTTGTAGCCTCATTAGCACCAGTTGCACCATTAGTAAATCTTAACTGATCACTAGTAATAGTCGAACCCGCACCTGTATTATCTAAAAATTCAGCTTTACCAGCTTTAATACTACCATCTCTACCGTTTAAGAAAATTGTTTCTCCTCTTGCATTACCAAGAGAGATAGAGTTCAAGTCTGTAAGATTTTTATTTAGGCTAACAGAAATATTTTTGTTATTACGGTCAACTGTAATATTATTATCCCCAGCAAAATCTACAGTATCGCCAGCAGATACTTTTGTACTCGCTTCACCATTTGTGGATACATTCCATGCCGCACCAGCTTTAGCCGCATCAGCAGCCTTGTTAATTGCATCGGCAACATTTTTAGCCGTAGCTAAACCATCATTACCTGTTACAGATGCAGCACCAGTATTTGCATCGCTATTGATAGTAGCACGAGTTGTAGAAACTTCTACAGTGTTACCATTCATGTTAGTAGATACGTAGTCACCAGTAGCACCTTTTACATTGAAAGCTACATCGCCATCTTTTAAGGATTGGCTAGATGCTGTACCACTATCTGCACCAAGAGAGATGTTTCTTGCTACAGCAGTCGCAGAATCATCAAGCTTAGTTTTAGTAGCCGTATTTAGGTCATAGGATACCTTACCATCTGCAGCAACTGTTGCAACAGTGTTATCACCATTTACAAAGTTAAGACCTTTTGCTAAAGATACTTTTTGTGCATTAGCATCTGTATCATTATTAGCACGATATGTTAAATCTGTTTTACCAGCTAATTTTGTAGTATCAATACCGATAGCATAGTCTTTAGAATTAGTGCCTGCTGTCGGCGTTACAGTAATAGGATTATCTGTTTGAGTATCTTTACTTACAGTAACAGCCTCTACAGCTAAATCTTTTACTTTTGCTGTATCAACAGCTACTTGTACACCTGTAGCAGAGGCCTTTGTCGTAACTAGATTACCATCGCCAGCCACTTTAAAGGTTGCATCGCCATCTTTTAGATACTTAAGACCCGTAGAACCACTATCACCAGTTAAACCGATACCTTTTGTCGTAGCATTTACAGTATTGCTATCTAAGCCAACAACAAGACTGCCATTGTTTGTACCAACTAAATCAGTTCTAATACCATTAGCACCAATGACTTTTAGTGGACTTTCACTGAGCTTAACAGTACCAGTTTTAGAATTTGTATCTAAGTTTAATGTAACATCAGACACTGCATTCTTAACATCCGTAATATTAGCTGCATTAGTGCCTACATTACCACCGCTAGAGACATTCGTGATTTGTTGACCTGCTGCATCAATACCATTAGCACCAAACTTTGCTGTTTTAGTTCCCACTTTTGAAGTTAAACCATCTTTAGTGATAGTTACATTATTACCATTCGTAGGTGAGCCAATTTGTAAGGTAGTATTACTCAACACATTATCGCCAGCGGTAAAGGATTGTCCGCTTAAAGTTTTACCTGTTACGGCACCAGTTGTACCATCGAGAGTAATTTGATTTGAGCCAGATCCAGTTGTGACGGAGTTATTAGCTTTCACAGAGTCAACGATAATGGACTTATTCAAGCTTGAAGTAATGGTATTACCATCTCTCTTAACCGTAATATTTTGATCACCACTGAATTTAACAGTACCTTCTTTGTTGATAGTAGATCTACTACCAGCCGTATCGTTATCGGCAGTTAGATTCCAGTTATATGCATTTTGTGAAACCGCCTTATTAATCGCATCTGCTACATTTTTAGCATCTGCCATGCCAGTAGTTGCCGCAGCAGTACCATTGTTTACATTAATATTTTGGACTTTTCCAGAAATGTTAACAGTATTACCACTTGCACTTGTGGTGATGTAGTCATCATTACCCTTGATAGTTAAAGGATTAGTCGCTAAGTTAACATCACCGCCAGCACCGCTATTACCTTTAACCGCTAAATTAACGCTCTTTAACTGCGCCACATTGACAGCATCTGTATCATTAGTACCAGCAGCAAGGTTTGTAATTTGGCGCGTTTTTGTACTACTACCAATAGATACAGCACCAGTATTTGCTGTTAATGCAAGACCAGTTAGGCCCGCATATTTGTCCGTACGACTTGAATTAGCATTGTACCCAGCTGTACCAGCTGCAGTAGTCGCTTCAGAATATGAACCCAATGCAACGCCATTATATGCACTAGCTTTAGAACTTGGACCGAGGGCAATAGCATTCTCAGCAGATGCACTAGCATTAATACCTATGGAAGTCGCTGATGCAGCACTACCTTCGGCACTTTTACCAATAGCAATAACATTGTTAATGGACTTGCTAGAAGTGCTACCTTTAACACGAGCTTCCGTACCGAGCAGAATAGACTCAGAAGTGTAAACATTATTATTGGTAACGGTACCTGCAGTATTACCTAAACTAATATTATTATTACCAGTAATTTGTTTACCTGCATTTGTACCAATAGCTACATTGCTTGCACCATTAGAGCTTCCGCCTGCAACCCAACCAATACTAATACTATTCGCACTATTTATAGATCCATTATTAGCGTAATGCCCCAAAGCCACTGCATAGTTACTATTGGCCTGAGCATTATTCCCTATAGCAAGGCCATTATCTCCTGTAGATTTTGCAGTTGGTCCAATGGCAATTGCATTTGTACCAGTCGCACCTGTATTATCTCGATTTCCCGCATCAGTAGAGTTTACAGAGAAGTATTTTACCTTAGCTGTATTTAGTTGAGATACGTTAACTGCATCATTATCCTTCACACCATCGGCCACATTACCAAGTGTACGAGGCACTTGTGTTTGTTGGTTTACATTTGTTTGGTCAACATTTACTAAGGATAAGGATGTTGGAGTCTGTGCAATAGCACCATTTTTTAACGTACCATCATCCTCAACATCTACTGTACGGTAGTATCTCTCAACCTTAGATGCACCTGTACCTGTTACAACCTTTGTAAGAGGTTCTCCTGAAGCATTTACATTAACAACAGATCCAGCACCGCCGTTCATAATATTTGTAATTTTACGAGCTAAGGAATAGATTTGAGAACCATTGATGGCATCTGTACTTGTTTGAGAAACTTCACCTGGCGCTACATTTTTAAGCTGACGTTCAAAGCCTTTAGCACCAAAGGAAACAATGTCACCAGGAGAAATATTTTCACCACCAGACCATTTAACTTCTACACCATCAATAATTGCATTCACTTGTTTTGTTGCATAACGGTCAGTATTAGAACCACCACCGATAGCTACAGAGTTATCAAAGTTAGCACGAGCACCTGTACCAATAGCTACAGCATTAGTAACAGGTTTATTATTAACAACTTGGCCTTTATCATTCATACGGGTCATACTGTCAGATGCAGTACCAATTGCAACACCGGCATTACCAGCGAGAGCACTTGTACCGTAGGCTACACCAGCATGACCTGCTTCAGTACCTTTGTATTTAGACAAATTATAGCCTGTTAAATTTTGAATTGCAGTTTGTAAGGTACCAGTAACTTCTACATCATTAGTGCTCGTATAAGAGACTTGCTGATTTGCAGCTTTTCTGGCATCATCACCGCCAATAGCAATAGCAGAATGTCCATCAACCTTTACATTGCCACCAATAGCTATAGACTGGTCACCTGTAACAACAGCACCTTCATCTGGAGAATTACCACTACCAATGGCAATACCTTGTGTTATATCGGCTGCTACACGAGAATTTGATCCTATAACAATTGCACGACTTGTAGTTGTTAAGCCTGCACCAGCCTTAGTTTCTGCTTTTGCATTTCTACCAATAACAACGCTATCTTCACTTAAGGATTGAGCACCACTACCGATAGCAATACCATTTGTCCTTGTAACTGAACTAGATGGACCTATAGCAATAGAATTACCTCCTTTTGCCCCATCATTATCAAAGTTGCTATCAGTACCTGTTGCTGCAGAATTAATAGATACATATTTAATAGGCTTAATCGCACTAGCTACAGCATATAATTGGGACCCGTTAATTGCATCTGTACTTGTAGCAGATACTTCACCAGCTGCGACATTTTTAATTTGTCGTGTTGCACTAGCACTGCCTACAGAAACTTGCATATTGGGATTGTTTGTAGCACCAGCAAAATTATAGGTAATACCATTAATTGTGGCGGAAGGTATATTTGTAGCCGATGTTGCAGTTGTAGAGCCACTACCTAACGCAACAGCACCTAGCTTATTTGACTGTGCATTTGTACCAATAGCCACTGCATCTTCTGAACTAGCCGTAGTATTCTTACCAATAGCTACAGCACCTTTTGCAGAGGCAGTCGTTTTATCGTTAGATGCATCATTGTCTTGACCGCCAATAGCCAAACCACCATTAGTTGCAGTTGCATGATGACCAATAGCTGTAGATGTTCCAGTAGCACTTACATTTCGGCCCATCGCAACAGCAAAGTTACCGTTTGCACTTGCCTCATAGCCCATAGCCATAGAAGTAGAGCCAGTAGCAAAAGCATTTCGGCCCATCGCTAATGAGTAAATACCTGTTGATGCAGAATCTTGGCCGATTACAACCCCTCCGGCAAGATTATTATTTGTATCTTCAAAAACACCTTTACCAATTGCTACACCGCCTGTTGCAGCTAAAGCATTCTGACCTACAGCTACCCCAGTATTCTTAGCATTTGCATAAAAACCTAAGGCAACTGCATTATCACCCTCTGCAGTAGTGGCATAATTAACAGTCTTAAGCGTATTAACAACCGAACGCGAGGAATTTATGCTACTTGCAAATCCTAGCGGTCCAGAGTTGCCTGCACCACTACCAACAGCTACGGCACTTGCACCCGTAGCTTTGGCATTCGTACCAACAGCTAATGATCTACCACTAGTTGCACTTGCGGTATTACCAATAGCTAGAGACTCAGCTCCAGATGCAGATGCTTGCATCCCCACAGCAGTAGCTGTTGTACCTGTAGCACTGGCTAGAGACCCTAATGCAGTAGCTGATGATCCCGTTGCTTCAGAAGATCGACCTAATGCGGTAGCACCAATATTAGTTGCTTGAGAGGCATCACCAATCGCTATTGCTTTTTCTTGAGTTGCCTTTGTATTCTGACCAATAGCAATTGATGAATCCCCACTAGCTGCCGCACTCTTACCAATTGCAGTAGCAAAAGTATTAGAAGCATTTGCAACCATACCAATCGCAGTTGCGCCTCCTGCAGTGGCATTAGCACCAGCACCTACAGCTAATGCTGGATCGCCACCACCACCATTATTTCTACCTGCAGCCTTACTTAGATAACCAATAGCAATTGACTGGTTACTTGTCGCCTCTGAGTTTACACCTATAGCAAAACCCAATGTACCACTATTAAATTTAGCATTATTCCCTATTGCAAAGCCAAAAGCTCCATTTGCATCAGATTGCGGTCCAATAGCAAATGTAGCTGTGCCAGTTGCAGTTCCTTCTGGAATTGTAGCCTCAACATTCTGCATACTTCCAGCCATAGCTAGTGCTGCCAAAATACTAGCTACTACAATTTTCTTTTTACCTGTTTTGTTCTTAGCGATTTCAGATACTACGATGTAGCATTGTTTCGACTTAGACCAAATTACTTTAAAAATCTTATTCATTGTATTTCCTCTTTACGAACTAACCCTCAAAAACTATATGCTATATATCTCTAAAATGTAGTTTTAATAACTAATTTATGTGGAAAATCACTACAATTATAATTTCCACCTATAATTCATAATTTTATCATATTTTACCTTTTTCACACAATGAATACCACCAAAAATCAGAATATTTAATAATATTTTTTCTCCGTAAAAGCTTTTATAACTACAGATAATATATGTATTATTCATTTTATTCTATGTATATATAACCAAATGATACTCTATTTTTATACATCAATACGTATAGTTATCATTCGATATTATTCATGAAAATAAAATGATTTAATAATAGCATGTGTATTTTTTATCTTACGTAAAGCTTAGTAATTTTTTATTAATTTTCAAATAAGAAAATTAATATATTTTCACTAAAAATATATGCTTTTTATATTTAGGAAATACACCAGTAAAAAAAGCCACCACTCATTTGAGTGGTGGCTTTCACCATTATACATATTCATACATGAATATATACAACCATATGTTTATGTGTGCATAAACGACGGTTATGCTTTAGTTTCTACTAGCTTTTGAACTAGTGCTTCTAATTTTGCTACGCGATCTTGAAGCTCTTCGTTTTCAGCTTTAAGATTGTCCATAGCTTGATTATTTTTCTTAACTAGGCTTTCACCAGCACCAATACGCCATGTAGCGCCCATACCGTACATTTGCTCTTGTTTAGCAATACCTACAGATGCATTCAAGAACAAACGATCATTTGGTGCATAACCATAACCAAGAGCGAGTGCTTTTTCACCATGGTATAAGCCTACACCAGCCATAATTTGACCTTTTTCAGTACCATCTACATAGTATGGTTTTAAGGATGCCATAGCTGCGCTCATAGCACCTACACGATCTACACGAGTATTTGTAGAAGCCAATTCATTCATAGTACCTTGTGTTGCACTATACAATTGGCTACCGTTAACTGCATCTGTAGAAGTAGCAGAAATTTCACCTGGTGCTACATTTGTAATCGTACGTTCATTACCTTTAGAACCAACACTTACAGTGTTAGGACGATCAGCTACAGAACCTTGACCAAGAGCTACAGAATTAGTAGCACCAGCCATTACAGTTGTGTTAGCACCAAGAGCTGTTGCATTATCTGCAAGAGCTTTTGCTTTTGTACCTACTGCATTTGCATTGTCTCCATTAGCTTCAGAGCCAGCACCAATCGCCATGGCACCATTACCATTTTTAGTACCTGGTGTAATACCAGAATTAGCCATGTTTTGTTGGATTGCTGCAGCTGCATTAGCACTAGACTCTGCTTTTGTTGCAGAACTATTAGCTGCTGTTGCAGATCCAGCTGCATTGTCTTCACTTACTTTAGCATTAGATGCAGATGTAGATGCCGCTGTTGCGGAACCAGCTGCATTGTCTTCGCTAACTTTTGCATTGGATGCAGATGTAGAAGCTGCTGTTGCAGAACCAGCTGCATTGTCTTCACTTACCTTCGCATTGGATGCGGATGTACTTGCTGCTGTTGCAGAGCCAGCTGCATTATCTTCACTTACTTTTGCGTTAGATGCAGATGTACTTGCAGCTGTTGCGGAACCGGCTGCATTGTCTTCACTTACTTTCGCGTTAGATGCGGATGTACTTGCTGCTGTAGCAGAACCTGCCGCATTATCTTCGCTTACTTTTGCATTAGATGCAGATGTAGATGCTACTGTTGCAGAGGCTGCAGCTTTATTAGCTGCTGCTTCAGCACGAAGTGCAGAACTTGCGGAGGATTGAGCAGATTTATCTGCTGCTGTTGCAGATGCTTCAGCATTTGTAGCAGCTGTACTTGCTTTTGTTGCAGCTGCTTCTGCCGCTGCTGCAGAGGTAGAAATCGCCGCTTTAGCTGCATTATAACCATCAGCTGTAGAGTTAGCTGTAGAAACTGCTGCATCAGCTTTAGATTCTGCACTAGTTGCTTTTACAAGGGCGGAGCTCGCTGCTGTAGATACGCTTGTAAGTGCAGTAGCTGTACTTTCAGCAGCTTGAACTACAGCATGTAATTGAGATCCGTTAATGGCATCTGTAGATGTAGCAGACACACGACCAGCTGCCACATTAGTAATAGTACGTTTAGTAGTACTATTGCCTACCGACACAGTGCTATCCGCAGTACCGCCTGCTAAGGTATAGCTTTTACCAGAAATAGTCATTGTACTTGTATTCACTGCTGCAGCAGTAGCAGAAGAAGTACCTAATGCAACACTATTAACGTCAGATGCAGTTGTTGTTGCACCTAAAGCAAGTGCACCGGTTGCTGTAGCTCTAGCATTAAAGCCATATGCAGCAGCTTTTTCTGCACTTGCAGCAGTACTTGTACCTACTGCTACTGCATCAGATTTACTAGCAGCTGCTTGTTTACCAATAGCAGTAGCACTCTCTGCTGTACCACGAGCACCAGCACCAAGTGCGATAGCATAATCAGCAGTAGCACCATTTTTCGTACCATTTAATTCACTACCAAGAGCTAATGCACGATTTCCAGTTGCTTCGGATTTATAACCAATGCCTACTGCTGCCGGACCGCTTACAGTTGTATTAGAACCTGCACCAAAGGCTTGATTACCAGTTGTATTAACAAGGTAACCTACTGCTGCGGAACCAGAACCACTAGCATTTACATTACTACCAAGGGCAACGTCATAATCTTTAACTGCATTTGAATTTGGACCAACAGCTGCAGCAGATACACCTGTAGCTGTTGTGGCATTACCGATTGCTACACCACTACCTTGTGTAGCTTTTGTATTAGAGCCCAAAGCGATGGAGCTTTCACCACCCGCTTCTGTAAACTCAGTAGAATCAGTCGCATCATTATTATTACCCGCACCAATTGCAATAGCACGTTTACCAGATGCTTTAGAAGCACGACCTACCGCTACGCCATTCATGCCTGTTACAGTAGCTTTAGCACCAACAGCAGTACCGCCCCAGCTTGTACCAGTATTCGTTACAGATGCACCATAACCAACAGCGGTAGCAGCACCTGTACTAGCTACGGTCTCAGCACCAAGTGCGATTGCATTACTGCTAGACGCATTCGCTTGTTTACCAATAGCAGTTGCACTATCTGCTGTACCACGAGCACCAGCACCAACTGCGATAGCATAATCAGCAGTGGCACCATTATTCGTACCATTTAATTCACTACCAAGAGCAACTGCACGATTGCCAGTTGCTTCGGACATATAACCGATACCTACTGCTGCAGGACCGCTTACAGTTGTTTTAGAGCCAGCGCCAAAGGCTTGGTTACCAGTAGTATTTACTAAATAACCAACTGCAGTAGCACCGCCACCATTAGCATGAGTCTCAGTACCAAATGCGTTATCATTTTCTTGGTCAGCACGTGCAGTATATCCTACTGCTGCAGAATTATTTCCAGTAGCTGCTGCATTATTACCAACGGCTGTAGCGCTAATTTTAGTAGCTTGTGCATATGCACCCACGGCTGTCGCATTAGAACCTGATGCTCCAGTTTTCATACCTAAAGAAGTACCATTCCCACCAGTAGCTTTTGCATCCCAGCCCATAGAAACCGCATTACCACCACTCTCTGCATCACTACCAATAGCTACGGCTCCATTATAATTTGCCTTAGCACGGCCAATAGCAATCGCATTATCACCATTTGCACTAGCTACACTACCAGCATCAGTTGTGGAGATTGCAATACCTTTTGGTGGTGCCGCGCCAGCAAATTTACCAGCTGCATCCACTTGTGCGACATTCCCTGTCACAGCTAATGAAGCCAAAATACCAGCTACAACAATTTTCTTTTTACCTGTTGTATTTTTAGCCATTTCAGATACAACTACGTAACATTGTTTGGATTTGGACCAAATAACCTTAAAAATCTTATTCATACTAACCCTTTACTCCTAACTTTTCTAACAACATTTGATATTTGAGTATATTTACCTTATTGAATGGTGACACTGAGTCAATGAGCTTATCATTCCATTTTTTATGGCTTTCAAAATCATCATCGTAGGATTTAATAGCACTAATCAATTGACGTTCACCGTCATAGGCATCAAATCCATCATAGTAAAAGCCCACATGGTGTGCTTTTAACATTGGTGAGTTATGTACTAGTGGATAACTGCCATATAATGTCTCATAATATACATAATTCAATGCATTTTCCCATTGAAAGGAAAGCACAATGTCCGTATATTTTGCGAGAAATTGCGGCGTAATATGACGCGTTTCAACGGTCATAATATTATCCTTAACCCCTGATGTATAACCAATAAAATTAAAAATGGCATCATTGTCTTTGATGTCGTAGGTATTACATAAATATATATGTTTCACCAATTCTGGATGGTTCCGATAAGCTTCTTCGCCAATCAAAATTGGGATCATACAGTTTTTCAGTACCGATATATTTGGTTCCAATACAGAGACGCAAGCACCATTAGCTTTCATTTGACCACGTTCATAACCAAATGTATATGGTTCTTCAATAGATTTAGTCATATGGTCTAAAAACAATGGATCCCATAAATGAGAAGCCTCATATACAGGAGCTTTTGTCATAATTTCTAAATAGCAACGATTCGTATTTATATGCTGTGGAATCATCCATATAGCATCATATTTTGTACCGTTGAAAGCACGGGCACCAGGTTTATCGTTAACCATCTTTTCCATATCGGCAATGAAATCATTCCCCATACGGTACGACACAATTTTAGCACCACGTTTACGGTATTCCGCTTCGATTTGTGGTTCTAATGTTAATGTTCCCTCAATCAAAACATCAGTTTTATCGATGACTTCATCGCTGTCATAAATATCGATATTCATCAAATCTAATCGCATATTATCAGACAATGTCTTCTTATCGTTTCGCCAGTAAACAAAGTAAACGGAATCTACTCCATCGATTTGTTCTAGGCACTGTTTTAAAAAGTACATGTTCTGTCCGGCACCATTTGACCAGATGTGATTATATGACGTACCCCAGAAAAAGGTAATCCCTATATTAATCGCAAATCCCTCCTCAATCTTTTGAAGCTTACCTCATTTAAAATTCATATAATCCATTCTATCAAATATAATTAATATAAAGCAATTCCATTTCGACCATTTTCGATGTTTTTATAAACATACTATGTTCTATATATATTTATTTTAAAATTTTAAAATTTGAGATACAATATCTTCATTTCCCTCTACATATTCAACTTAAATTAATTAGTAATTTTAATATATAGTGAAAAAAAGGCTGTTAAATATATGATTAATTTCACATATATAACAGCCTTTATATTTTGTATATTTTATTACTATTCCTGTAAATACATTCAGTTCTTGCATACTTAAAAACGTTAAACACTAACCTTCATGTTATTTACATCTTATAGTAATTGAAATAGATTTACAGATATTAATTTTTTGCTAATAATTGAGAAACCATAGCCTTCAATGATTCAATCTCAGCACGTTGTTGCTCAATCTCAACTTGTTGAGCATCATTTTTTGCTTGCATTTGAGTCAATTCATCTTGCATCACATAAATGGAGCTAATCGGACCGCCTTTATAACGATCGGGAATATTTTTCTTTTCTGGACTAGAGCCAAATTTATGTGTCACCCCAGCATTAACCATATTATGTGTACCGCCAAGAGAAACACCTACGTTTAACATAGTATTTTCATTTGTATAGTATGCAAGACCAAGGGCAACTGCCGTTTCACCACGGTAGTTACCTATACCAGCCATCACCTGTGTTGGCTCCATCGGGTCATATTGAATTGGTTTCAACGCCGCCATAGCCGCTGCATGAGCACCAACACGTTGACTTTCAGTAGAAACATTACTAATAGCTTGTTTTAACTCTTTTGTGTCGCTAGAGTTTTGTTGTACCACTTGATTAATTACCTTGGCTACATTATCGGATGTTGCGACGCCAGCCTCACCTTTAACAGTACCTTTGCCGTCAATAGTTAAAGTAGATGTTTTCACATTGTACGTTACTTCACCATTTTCACCAACCGTAGCAGTCGTTAACTCACCAGATTTAAAGTTCAAACCATCTTTCAAACTTATCGTTTGCGCATTAGCACCATCTGCTTTATACCCAAGTTTAACACCAGCTGTGTCAACTGCTAAATTACTAATATTAGAAATGGCTTCTTTCAATTGACCTTCAGTAGCTGCACGGTTAGCTGTTACATTATTAGCATCCCATGTTGTATTAGCCAAACCTGTTACAGTATTAGCTGTACCATCTACCACAACATTACCTACAGTTGCTTTTGTGAAAGTGACATTATCTTTAGTTCCTACAGTAATGTCTTTACCTGTACGTGTTACTTCAACATTATTGCCAGACACAAAGTTAACAGTATCGCCACCAGAAATAGTCTCTGTAGCGCCACCATTAGCAGATAAATTCCATGCAGATTTAGCCACCGCCGCATCAGACGCTTGGGTAATAGAGTCTTTTAACTGTTTCACATTAACAACATCGGTATCTGCAACACCAGCTTTAACACCGGCAATCACTTGGTCTCCAGCATTAATTCCAAGCGTACCAAAACGTACAAGCTTACCATTGGAGTTAGCCTGCATACCATCCATAGTATATTCAGCAGTATCTAAATTATTAGTGTTTTCAAGTTTAGTACCATTAGCAGTAATAGCAGTGTTTACATCACCATTAAAGAACTGAGCTTTCTCTTTGTTTACAAGAGCTCGTTTATCCTCTGTCTCAAGACCAAACTCTGCAGAATTCATATTAAGAAGATCTGGGTTCACACTAACTGTATAATTTGTTGAACCATCAGGATTTGCACCAATGAGGACATTTGTATTAACACCATTCTGAGAAATAGTCGGAATTCTAACAGGCGTACTATTAGACTTAGAATCCACATAGGATTTCAATTGCTTTACGTTTACTGCATCTGTATCCGCAGTACCTTCAGCAACGTCTTGAACCTTCATGCCACCGGCACTAATTTTATCAAGATTATACTCTATTACCTTGCCACCTTCATTACCAGTCATAAGTCCTTTGGGACCGATAATAGTTTCATTCGCTCCACGTTCATCATGAGTATTGATACCATGATAACTTAGATAAGTACTTGCCTCTTCAGTTTCTACAGCTATCAATCCAGGTTGAATAATAGACTTTCTAGGATTAGTTCCACCATCACCTATAACCATACTAAACTCTGAACCAGTAATCTTAGTAACAATATCCCCGTCTTTAAATGTAGCAGAGGTAGCATTAACTTTGTTAGCATTAACTTTGTTAGCATTAACTTTGTCAACATCAATAGTATCAACTTTGATAGAACCATCCTGTCCGTTAAGCTTGATAGTTTCACGACCAGCACTATCCTCTAATGAAATACTATTTACGCCAGTCAAATCTTTTTTTAGTTTCACTTCATAGTTTGTTGTATTATCACTATTAGTACTTGTGTTTACCTCAATATTTTCACCAGCAGTAACAGTAGAGTGTGTATCTTTGTCAGTTGCGTTGACATAGGATTTAAGTTGCTTAAGATTTACTGCATCTGTATCCTCAGTACCTTCAGCAACATTTTCGATTTTATTTCCGCCTACACTGACCTTATCTAACGTATAAGTAAGCTCTTTATCATTTTCACCCATAATAAAGAAGCCCTTTGGCGTCATACCAGATGTATTTTTATCCTCTAAATCTGAGATTGCAGCTGCGCCTTCTACAACCATAAACTGTGCATCACCATTTTTCACACCCAAGACTCCTGGTTGTAATGAAGTTACCCATGAGTCCAAATCATGTCCTGTATCAAGAGATATTTCTGCCCCATTAATTTTAGCTACTTTACCACCATTTTCAAAGGTTGCAGAAAAAGCATTAATATTGCCAGCATCAAGAAGCCCTGTTTTAATTGTACCAGTAGATCCATCTATTTTAATAGATTCATGACCACTATCATATACATAAGACGCACTTTTTAGTTTAGTCAAATCTTTTTCTAATTCAACTTCATAATTTGTTGTATCATCACTATTTGTACTTGTATTGACTTTGATATTCTTACCAGCAGTAACAGTAGAGTGTGTATCTTTGTCAGTAGCATTTACATAGGATTTAAGTTGCTTAAGATTTACTGCATCGGAATCTTCAGTACCTTCAGCAACATTTTCGATTTTATTGCCACCTACACTAACCTTATCTAACGTATAAGTAAGCTCTTTATCATTACTCTTATTTACAGTAAGGCCATTTGGTAAAATCAGAGTTCCTGTACCCCCATTAACCTCACCAATATATGTACCTTCCGCACTAAGCATAGCTGTATACTTATCAGTTTCAATCCCAACAAACCCTGGTAAAATCTCAGTTTTCCAATCGGTACCACCACCGATCATACGAATTGCATCGCTTTGAATAGTCGTTTCAGAATTGCCTTCACTTTTAAATGTAGCATAATCCAGCGTTAACACACCCGTATTAATTTTATCGGCTGTAACGACTGTTTCTGCCCCCACTTGTAAGGAGCTTCCCATTGCTAAAGCAGCTAACACGGTAGCCACCATAATTTTCTTTTTACCACTAGTATTAGTAGCTAATTCAGATGCTACTACTAGCATTGTTTGGATGCAGACCAAACTACTTTAAAAATCCTATTCATACTAATCTCTTTTTTCCTCCCTATCATATCTACACTAAGTATTGATTAATATACGTTTAAATACGTTTAAAATCCCTCTCTAAATTTTTCATTTCGATATTCTTCGATATTATATCATCTAATTTTCATCTTTTCAATATTTTTTCATTCTATTTCCATAAATCAAAAAAGCTATCTCATAGAATTGAACCGACCCCTTAATGTTAGACCAAAAATCTTAACGTTAAGGAGGTCGGTTTTTCTATGGCAAAATATAGCTTTACATTTAAATTAAAAGTCGTTACCGCATATCTAAATAGCGAGGGTGGATATAGCTCTTTAGCTAAGAAATACGGTGTAAAGGATGCAATGCAAGTTCTGCGTTGGGTTAATGCATTTAAAGAATTTGGTAAAGATGGTTTGTGTCGAAAGCGAAATAATACAATATATACTTCAGAATTTAAGATAGCTGTGGTAGAGTCATACTTAACTAGTGAATTATCGTATCGGCAAATTGCATTACAACACGGGCTGAATAATCCTTCATTAATAGCTCGTTGGAAATCGGATTTTATGAAATATGGGGCCAATGCTTTTGTCGAGCGACCGAAAGGACGAATACCTACCATGAGTCGAACAGATGAAATAGCAGAGATTACCACACATACCAAATCTCGTAACCAAAAGAAGCAAAAAGAATTAACACCAGAGCAAGCTCGTATTTTAGAACTAGAAAAACAATTACGCTATGCTCAAATAGAGAATGCCTATTTAAAAGAATTGAGGAGATTGCGCCTCGAGGATGCTCGAAAAATGAAAGAGCAGCAAGAATCATTAGCAGTCTCCGAAGAGAATTCAAACTAACTGAGATTCTTGCTGCCTTATGTTTTCCAAAAGCAACATATATGTACTGGCAACAGCGCTTTGACCGAGTAGATTCAGATCTACAAATACGAATAGCTATTGAAGATATTCGTAAAGACCATCCCAACTATGGATATAGAAGGTTGTTACCCATGTTACAATCACGAGGTATTGTTGTTAATAAGAAACGATTGCAACGAATTATGCAAAAGTTCAATCTGCAAGTAATAGCATTTTCCCGCAAGAGCCGAAAATATAACTCATATAAAGGTGTTAAAGGACAGATTGCACCTAATCGCATTAAGCGTAGATTTCATTGTAATCAACCACATCAAAAAATTACTACAGATACAACTGAATTTAAGTATTATGAACTAGATGCAAATGGTACTTTGAAAGTCAGAAAACTATACTTAGATCCATTTATGGATTTATATAATCTTGAAATCGTCAGCTTTAGTATAAGTCCTACACCATCAGCTGAGTCTATACTTTCAGCACAACAACAGGCGATTGAAAAGACTGCCGATGCTAAGTATCGGCGGACATTTCATTCTGACCGTGGTTGGGGTTACCAAATGAATGCGTATCAACATAATTTAAAAGTGCATAATATATTCCAAAGTATGTCGAGAAAAGGTAATTGTCTCGACAATTCACCAATGGAAAATTTCTTTGCCATCTTAAAACAAGAGATGTATTATGGCAATACCTTTCATAGCTATGATGAGTTAAAAATGGCGATTGAAAACTATATTATGTATTACAATACTAAACGAATTAAGGAAAAATTGAACTGGCAAAGTCCAGTTGACTATCGTTTAGCTACTACTGCAGCATAAAAAATTCCGAGCAACCAGTTTTGGTTACTCGGAATAAAAAGTCTAACTTTTTGGGGTCACTACAAATACAACTTCTATAAGATAGCTTTTATACTATTTGATGTAATTAAAATACATTTATTATTAACTTACCTTAAACACATACATACTTTGCTCGTATGCCAATTGCAACCATTCCTGCAATCGTTGCATATAAGTCCGATATATGTCTTGTGCTTCATTTATAGTTACGATATCAAAGCGGATACCATCCCCTACAGGCAACTGGCTTAGACATGGCAGGTCTGACGTTATAATAGCACCAATTTTTGTATAGCCCCCCGTTGTCTGCCGATCAGCCATAAGAACGATAGGGTTGCCATCGGATGGAACTTGAATAGAGCCAAATACGGCGCCATCAGAAATAATATCTGCACTGTCTACATGTTCTATAACAGGACCATCAAAACGGAAGCCCATGCGGTCACATTGCATCGTTAAGGTATAGATTTTACTACCAAAGGTTTTAATCCCTTTTTCAGTAAAATATCTAGCTTGATCGCCAAGGACAACACGTAACGGTTCATGACAATCACGACCACCACGATTATAGAGTGTAGTATTGAACAAGTTATGACCTTCACCGTAATAGTCACATACATGTACCGTTTCTCTAGTGAAAGGTTTAATCCCAAACTCATCACCAGCTTTTAATTGTCTACCTTCTAGCCCACCTATTTTTGCTTTTGTATGAGTAGAGACGCTGCCATTAATTTCAGGCACATCGATACCACCGGAAAATGCGATATACATGCGCACCCCACATTGGCTAAATCCACCAGATATAACATCACCTTCGTGACACACAAAGGGAATATAGCGAGGCACTACTACATTGTTGATAGTAGGCTGCATGTCTGCCCCTGTGAAAGCAACTATACATGTACCTTTTACAGTTAATGTAGGTGGCAGTATGGTACACTCTAAGGCCCCTGCAGGTTTTGTATTACCTACCAATGCCTGTCCTAATAGATAGCTTTCACTATCCATAGGCCCCGCAACAGGCATACCATATTGTTGGTACCCTACGCGGCCTATATCTTGTATGGTCGTATACATACCAGGTGCATCTACGTGGATGACAGCATTTTCAAACTCATTTAATGCCACGTAAATCACCTACCTCTACTTCATGAATAACAGGAACATAATCAGTACCTAACGCTTTGATGCGATGGAATTCACTTTCATCAATAGGTACATAACGGACATAGTCACCTGCATTTAATAATGCGGCTTGGGCCTTTGCCATATCATACATGGTCACTGGTGTGCGACCAATGATTTGCCAGCCTCCTGGAGAGTCAGACGGATAGGTACCAGTCTGTTCCCCTGCAATCCCTACAGATCCGGCTGGAATCAAGGTTCTTGGCGAAGATAAACGAGGCGTCGCTATACGTGGGTCCATGCCACCTAAATAGGTAAAGCCAGGAATAAATCCTAGCATATATACTAAATAATCAGTTCCACTATGAATAGATATGACTTCATCTTCACTTAAGTGATTGTGAGATGCTACAACGCTAAGGTCGGGGCCAAATTCACCACCATATACAGTAGGCACCTCAACAACCGTAACCAGTTCATTTGTGGTATCAGTCATACCTTCATCTAATGTAGGCTCAATAATGTTACAAATTTCAGAATAAGAATAGCGCATTGCATCATATTCTACGAGCAATGCACAGTAAGTCGGAACCAGTTCAATAATGCCTTCAAGCTGAAGCGCTTTAATTCGCTCTATAGTTTGTCGAATATATCGATTAATTTTTGGATCGATCACTTGACCAAAATCAATAGAGATAGCCCGATCACCTACAGGTGAAATTGTAGGCTTCATATGTACCTCCCTGTATAACCTGAAAGGACCATTACATTCGAAGCGAACATAATGGTGCTTTCAAAGATATTAAATTAACCTAGAAGTTTCGCAATGCCTTTTAAGGATGTTACACCAATATAAGATGTTACAAGCACTACAATCCAACCTGTGTAATATAAAACTTTATTGTGTTTGTATCCCCCTACGATTTCAGATTTATGCGTTGCAAAGAGCATAACCGCCAATGTAACAGGCAAAATCAAACCATTTACAGAACCTGCCAAAATCAATAGAGTTGCAGGTTTGCCGATAAAGATTAAGATACAAGTAGAAATAAAGATGAAGGCCATAATAGTTAATTTTTCATTTTTTTCTACTACTTTAAATAGTGTTTTCAAGAAGGAAACAGATGTGTAGGCAGCCCCTACTACAGAGGTTAAAGCCGCACAGAAGAATACAATACCGAATAATTTATGACCAATTTCACCAGCACCTAGAAGGAACGCAGAGCCAGCTGGATCTTTAGGGTCAAGCACAAAGCCCATGGATACAACACCAAGAACCGCTAAAAATAGCAATACACGCACTACCGCGTCTACCGTCATACCCATAAATGCTGCACGGCGCACATCTTTCAAATGCTCTTGTCCTGTGATACCAGCATCGATAAGACGGTGACCACCAGAGAAGGTAATATAACCACCTACAGTACCACCGATGAGGGTAATCGTTGCAAGCCAAGGATAATGAGTTGGAACAAAGGCATGTGTAGTAGCCTCAGCAACAGGCGGATTTGTAGAAAAGGCTACATAACCGATGAGAACAAGCATAACTGTGCCGAGTATTTTTGCCGTATTATCTAATACACCGCCCATTTTCTTAGATGTAAATAGTAAAATACCTAAAATACCGCTAATCGCAGCCCCTGTAGTGGTATCAACACCAAACATAATATTGAGACCCATAGATGCACCACCGATATTACCAATATTGAAAGCTAGGCCCCCAAGGGAAATCAAAAATGCCACAAAATAACCTAGACCTGGCAATACTTTATTTGCAATATCTTGACCACGCATTTGGGATATCCCAATGATAGTCCATACATTAAGCTGTGCAATAATAGAAAAAATAACAGATACAACAATGGCAAATGCAAAATCTGCTTTCAGCTCATTTGTAAACGCCGCAGTTTGCAACATAAATCCCGGTCCAATAGAGGACGTGGCCATCAAGAATGCTGCCCCTAACAGGACAGAGAAACTAGCTTTACCTGTAATTGGTTTCATAAGAACCTCCACATAGAACTAATACTTAATACAATACTTATTTTTTCCGCTCTTGGAAATTAGCTACCGTTACGCCCGCTTTCGCAAGACCTTCACGAATATACTTTGTGAAAGCGATCGCTTCTGGATTATCACCATGAACACAGATAGAGTCTGCCACAATATCTATGGTATTACCTGTATTGGTTACGACTTTACCTTCTTTAACCATCATAAGAACTCGTTCAAGAGCCTCTTGAGGATCTTTGATAAAAGCACCAGGCTCAGTACGAGGTACGAGCATACCTTCATCGGTATAGCCACGATCGGCAAAGACCTCTTGAATCACAGGGATACCTCTACGTTGCGCCTCTTTAGCAATATAGCTACCGCTCAAGACCATCGCTACAATGTTAGGATTTACTGCTTGTAATCCATCTAGCACTGCATCAGCCAACGCAGGTGTTACACAGGCCGTATTATAAAAAGCACCATGTAACTTCATATGCTGTAATGTAACACCATAACTATCGCAAAAGGCTTGTAAAGCACCTAACTGATATATCATGTACGCTTTTGCTTCACCGGGATTTACTGCCATGGCACGGCGCCCAAAGCCCATCAAATCAGGATAGCCCGGATGTGCCCCTACGGCTACGCCCTTCTCCTTACACATGCGTACTGTAGCATCCATAATAAGAGGATCTCCAGCATGCCACCCACAGGCGACATTAGCACTGGTAACATGATTTAAGACTTCGCTATCCATACCTAATGTATAATTACCAAAACTTTCGCCTAAATCACTGTTTAAATCTATATAATGTGACATACACACGCTCCTCTCCACTTCATGAAACTTTTAATTCTATAGAATTCATAAATATCGATATGATTATACAAAATTTTTAGATATTTTAACAATGATTTTTATCATACCCAGAAAATTAATTTATAATTGAATGTAAAAGAAATATATAAAAAGAGCTCAATCCACATTATGTAGATTGAGCTCTTTTACTATTCATAGAGATGAAAAACTATTTATTGTAATTTAGAAAGTATCAAATCAACTTTACGTTGCATTTCTTCATTTTGCTCACGTAGTTTTTTGTTTTCTGCAATAATAGCTGCATTTTCAGAAGACTGTTTGTCTAACATCGCTTGCATTTCACTATTTTGTACTTTTAATGCAGATACTTCATCTTGCATTACATAAATAGAACTAATAGGACCACCCTTATAGCGATCAGGAATATCTTTTCTTTCAGCACTGGAACCAAATTTATGAGTCACACCTGCATTAAGCATTGCATCTTGACTATCTAAAGAAGCACCAATATTAAACATAGTATCTTCATTAGCATAATGCGCTACGCCAATAGCCACAGCTGTTTGGGATTTATAATTACCAATACCAGCCATAATTTGTGTTGGCGCTAATGGATCATATTGAATTGGTTTTAACGCAGCCAATGCAGCCGCATTAGCCCCCGCCTTACTAGCATACTTTTTAGCAGCACCATCTGCCATGCCAGCAAGACTCTTCATCGCTTGATCAACTTGTTGCTTATTAACAGCATCAGTAGGACGTGTAGCTGCTGCCACATTATTAATTTGTTTACCGCCCATATCCAAATTGCTATTCATTGATACACTACTAGGAGTAGATCCATTTGCCGCATTAAAGGTCATAGTTGGTGCACCAGAACCACTACCAGTAATCGAGGAAACACCAGAAATATGATCTGCTTGTTTATCAATTATAATACCGCCAACAGACACTTTATCGAAAGTGACTTCTTTCTTAGTTGCCACTGTAATATCCTTACCAGTATTAGTAATTGTTATGTTATGACCATCATTGAAAGTAACAGTATCTCCACCTTTTACTGTTTCCGGTGCCATACTATTTACTTTCACATGCCAAGCAGCCGTATTCTTAATCACATCTTTACCAGCTTGATCAATATTACTTAAATCCTTTTTCGCCGCATTATTTGCTAAGGCTGCCGTATTATTAATCGTGTTCATCGTAGCATCATCTAGGCCCACTGTTAAAGACTGACCATTCGCCTTTGTAGTAATACCATTTGTACCATCGATATGAAGCACTTGGTCTTTAAGTTTTATATTACCGGTTCCATTATTACCTTCAATATTCAAGGAAATATTATCTGTAACATTTTGTAATCTATTAACAGCCGTATCTAACTGATTTTTATTAATAGCAGAATGTGGTGTAGTACCGTCAGCTACATTTTTAATTTCCGTATTACCTGCATCAATACCAGAGCCATTCACCTTAACAGTATTTGTGCCATCCGTAGCAGTCAAACCATTTGGTGTTACCGTTGTAGTATTAGTACCATCTGTTGTAGATAAACCACCTTTTGTAAGCGCTGTCGTATTACCTGCGCCATCAGTAGTGCTTACACCACCATTCGTTAACGCCGTTGTATTGCCTGCAGCATCCTTGGCAGTCACACCGTCTTTCGTAGTCACAGTAGATACACCAGCGTTATCTTTAATTTCAGATTTCGTTGGTGCCAATGTTTGTGTATTACCCGCTGCATCAGCAATCGTAGTAGAGCCGCCAGTTACAGTTGTTGTGTTACCTGCTGCATCTGTATACGTAGCAGATGTTAAACCTGTTAAGGCTTTTGCTAATTTAACATTTAATGTACCAGCACCATCAGATACAACGCCAATATTACCTGTTGTTAAGTCAGCTGGTGTAGTCACACCACCTTTAATGGATAATACTTCACCATGTTTACGAACAGAGGTTGCACCTGTATCACCATCAAACTTGTGTTCTGCATCAGCTAATGCTTGTGCATTATTAGCATTGGCTTTTGTGACAGCATCATTAATTGCTTTCGCTACATTTTGTGTTGTGGCTACGCCATCTTTACCAGCTGTAGTACCTTGTGTAGATCCAGCAGCACCGATGTTACCAGTTGTATCATCAAGAACTAGTTTACCTTCTTCTACATTGACAGTGTATGTTTTTACACCGGCTGCAGTAGCATCAGATACTGTTGCTAAGCCAGTTCCAGCAACCTTAACAGCATCTTGTGCAGCATTAACCGCTACGGCTTTCACAGCATTTTCAGATACGGCTACTTCATAAGTTTCATTCTTAGCAGTACCAGTTTGACCTGTTACCATTGCTAAGTTGTTATCACCAGTCAATGTTTTAGCTACTACTTTTTCTGTAGATGTCGCTGCTGTTTGTGCATTAGCAATGGCAGTATCCATTTGTCCTTTGCTTACAGCAGAATCTGCAGCTGTAGCATCGGCAATGCCTTTAATTTCTTTACCACCTGCATTAATACCATCTGTTTTATCGATAGTAATACCACCAACTGTTACTTTATCGAAGGATACGTTTTTCGCAGTACTAATAGTAATATTGCGGCCTGTATTTGTAATGGTTACATTATCACCATTAATGAAGTTTACAGTTTCCCCACCTGCTACAGCAGTATTATTACTACCATTAGTAGACACATTCCATGTTGCCGCAGTTTTAGCAAGATCTTTAATATGAGTTTCACCAGCTGTAGATAAATTAGATAGATCTTTATTAGCTGCATTAGCCGCTTGCGCCACAGCATCTTTTAGTTTTTGTGTGGATGCGACAGATACATTTGCGCCACTAGCAGCTGTACTAATCAAAGCATCGCTACCACTTTCACCATTAATATTAAACTTGATACCAGTCGCTGAGTTTAAGGCTTGACCAGTAGTAGAACCAGATTGAGCGGTTAATGTAATAGTATTCTTACCTAATGCACTAGTGGAGTCAGCGACAGCCTTAACCGCTGCATCCATTTGGCTTTTATTAACAGCATCAGTACCGCCTACACCTTGACTCACGCCAGAAACAACTTTATTACCAGCATTAATACCAGTAGAGGTTACAGATGGACCACCTGAAATTGTTAATCCACTAGTATCTAAAGTACTATTTCCAGTTTTAATACTTTTACCAGAAACCTCACCAGTAGTACCATTTAAAACAATTTGATTTGTACCAGAACCTACTGTTACAGAATCGGCTGTAATCTGACTAGTCGTGCCCACAGTAATTGTTGTACCTGTTTGTGTCAATGCAATATTCTTACCATTTTGCAAAGTAACATTAGTACCACCAGCAACCTTTTGAGCTGCCCCTGTATTAACCGCTAAATTCCATGCAGAACCTTCTTTAGCCTTATTAATAGCTGTAGCAACATTTTGAGCCGTTGCCAATCCATCAGCACCAGATAGAGATGCCGTTCCTGATGCATCACTTTGGATTGTACCTTTTGTAGTATTAATAGTAACCGTATTACCAGCCATAGAGGTAGTAATATAAGAGCTACTAGCTCCCTTAACATTAAAATCTACATTGTTATTATTTAATGATTGACTAGAACGAGTACCACTATCCGCACCTAATGAAATAGTACGTTTTACAGCTGCTTCAGAATCATTGATAGATTTTTTAGTCGCTGCATTTAAATCATAAGTAACTTGGCCATTAGTTCCTACTGTAGCTACTGTAGATGTGCCATCAGAAAAATTAAGTCCATCGGATAATTTAACACTATTAGCAGTACCACCATTAGCTTTGTAAGTAATTTTTTGATCCGCATTGGCTTGATTGATTGCTTCTGCTACATTTTTAGCATCGGCCATGCCAGCAATTGCACTTGCAGTACCGTTTGAAACGGTAATATCTTTTTTAACGCCCTTAACAGTTATACCTTGGTTCGCTGCCGTTGTTGTTACATATGTTGTATCACCTGTAACAGCTAGCTTACTATTTGCTAAATTAACATCGCCACTGGAACTGTTATCGCCAGTAAAAGCTAAATTAACACTCTTAAGTTGAGCTACGTTAACAGCATCTGTATCCTTTGTACCAGCTGCAAGGCCTGTCATTTGACGTGTATTAGTACCATCGCCAATAGAAACAGCACCCCAAGTACTAGTCAACGTATTTCCAGTTAACCCAGCATATTTATTTGTACGGTTTGTATTAGCATCATATCCAGATACACCCGAAGCCGTATTTGCTTTAGAATATGTACCTAATGCAACACCTCTTGCTACAGTAGCTTCTGAACTACCACCAATCGCTATAGCATACTCTTGGTTTGCAACGGAATTCATCCCAATAGCAGTAGTATATGTAGCTGAAGCGGTACTTTGGGGACCTAATGCTGTTGCAGATGCCCCTGTAGCCTTACTTGTTTTACCTAATGCTACAGCATTAAGTGAATTAGCTACTGCATCTTGGCCGATGGCAATAGTATCTCCATTACTTGCTTGGGAACTCTTCCCTAATGCAATAGAATCCCCACCAGTTGCTTGAGATGATGCACCTATAGACACCGCATCACCACCACTTGCAACAGTACTTTTACCTATTGCTACAGAATTCTCTCCACTAGATGAAGCGGACTCGCCTAAGGCCACAGAACTAGTCCCACCAGATGCAGAGTTAAAGCCGCCTGCATAAGAATTAGCCCCCGTAGCTTTAGCATTAGCACCAACAGCTACAGCTATTTGACCTGAGGCAGCTGCTCGTTCGCCTAACGCCATTCCATGTATTGCCGAGACATTAGCTTGATAGCCCATTGCAATTCCATAGTCTTGGCTGGAAGTTGCTTCACGCCCTACTGACACATTATATGAACCTTTCGCCCAAGCTCTAGTACCTAGTGCAAGTGCCGAATTTCCCTCAGCATAAGATCCAGTACCTACTGCAACAGATGGGTTAACCACGCCACCAACGGTAGTACCTTTTGCTTGGCTATTATAGCCAAACGCTACTGACCCTTGTGTACCCGTACCGACATCATTAATAGCTTGTACATTTGTAATGCTAACTGTTTGCATCGCTAAAGTAGCCAAAATACTCGCTACAATAATTTTCTTTTTCCCTGTTGTATTTTTAGCAATTTCCGATACGACTACATAGCATTGTTTGCTTTTAGACCAAACAACCTTAAAGATCTTATTCATCATGATCTCCTTTAATATTTAACACTCTCAAATACATGATTTTTCTCAGTATTATATACTTTCATCTTTATGACAATTTCCTCAATATTAAGTATCATATTTTTGAACCTGACTTCATAATTCTATCATGTTATCTCTTTTACTCTCAACTACTTTTTATGATTATAAAAATTTTTATTCATCTTCCAAGAGATTTTGACGCTTTACAAAACCACCATTTTATTAATATTTTATTATTATCAATGTGTTTTTACACAAGTAATTATGTATTTTAATTCACCATTACTCTAATTATCTTTATTCTGTTATTTTATTTTTGCTTTATATTCTCATTTATCGGTTCATCTTATCTTTATAATTTATCATTTTTTAACTTTTACAAACCAATACGATATACTTTTTATATTTAAGAGAACTTAACAGCACTTTACTTAAATCTAGGTGTAAAAAAAAAGACATTTTATATTACATAAAAAGTCTTTTTTGTATATTAAATAAATAATAATACAAACTCATAGGAGTGTATTTCTATATTTATTGAGTATAAAATATGGTTCATCAAGAAAATATAAAAACATCATACAATAAATTTTACAACTTTATTATTACGATTTTTCATATTAATAGATGAAACAAATCTAAGTTAAGATTATGATTGTCATTTCTTTGGTGATTATGCCAGCGACGGCAGATTCCAATTGTGTCATAAACATTTATACATACTCCTATATAAAGTACATATATAGCTAGGTATGCAAAAACGGGTATCGATACTATGATCGATACCCGTTTTAAGTATTAGCGTGCTTATTTGTCAAATGATTAGTCTGACACGTATGGTTCTACGCCTTATTTTTCAGTCTCACCTTGATCTTTACTATCATCAGAATCTACTTTTTCCGTAATGACAATGTGACCATCTTTTACATCAGCAAGTAGGTGCTTTACATCGATGTTATCTAAGTAGAAGTCAGTAACATTATCGCGGATTTCAGTTTCTACAACGCGGCGTAATGGACGAGCGCCCATAGCTTTGTCATAACCTTGTTCCATCAACAAACTTTTAGCTTCTTCAGTGACATCTAAAGTAATGCCTTTCTTAGCCAATGTTTTGTTTACTTGAGCCAACATTAAATCTACGATTTTCTTCAAATCCTCTTTGCTTAAGTGATTGAATTCAATAACACCGTTGAAGCGGTTCAAGAATTCTGGGCGGAAGTATGGTGCAATACGTTCCATGATGTCAGTTTTACTTTCATCTTGAGCATCCGCACCAAAGCCAAAGCCTGCATTAGATGTAGCAATGATAACTGTGTTTTTGAAGTTTACTGTATTACCTTGACCATCTGTTAAGCGGCCGTCATCCAATACTTGTAAAAGCAATGTAATAACTTGAGGATCTGCTTTTTCAATTTCATCGAAAAGAACGATGGAATATGGATTACGACGAACGCGTTCAGTCAATGTGTTGGAGTTATCTTCGTAACCTACATAACCTGCTGTAGCACCAATCAATTTGGATACAGCTGTGCGATCGCTATACTCGGACATGTCGAGGCGAATGATAGCATCTTTATTACCGAACATATCGATAGCCAATTGTTTAGCCAATTCAGTTTTACCTACACCAGTAGGACCCACAAACAAGAAACTACCAATTGGACGGTTACCTTCGTCAAAGCCTGCACGGTTACGACGAATAGCTCGGGATACAGCCTCAACAGCTTTATCTTGACCGATTACATGTGCTTCCAAGCGAGATTTCATATCTTTCAAGCGTTCAATATCAGATGCGCCCATTTGAGATACAGGGATACCTGTCATTCTTTCAACAGCTTCTGCTACGTCGTTCACTTGAGCTACTACTTTTTGGTTTTCTGTATGGTTATCAAGCTCTGCTTGTAATTTTTGAATACGCATTTTTTCGTTGATAGCGGATTCATAATCTTCTTTTTGAGCATATTCCTCTTGTTTTGCTTTTGCATCCGCAATATCTGCTTCTAATGTTTTAATATCAGTTACAGGATGTTGAGATGCCAAGTGCGCTGCAGTTACGTCGATCAAGTCGATGGCTTTATCTGGCAAACTGCGTTGAGGAATGTATTGTACGGAATAATCTACCGCTGCTTTCAACACAGCATCAGGTAATTCAATATTATGATGCGCTTCGTATAATGGACGAATGCCTTGCAAGATTTTGAAAGTATCCTCTGCAGATGGTGCGTTTACTTTTACTTCATTGAAACGACGAGCCAAAGCAGCGTTTTTCATAATTGTATTACGGTATTCATCTTGTGTTGTAGCACCGATTACGGATAACTCACCACGAGAAAGAGCAGGTTTCAAGATATCTGCTAAACCTTTGGAGCCTTGACCATCACCAGTGGAACCAGCACCTAAGATTTGATGGATTTCATCGAAGAACAAGATGATATTGCCAGCGGCTTTTACCTCTTTAATAAGATTTTGAATATTTTCTTCGAAAGAACCACGGTATTGAGTACCTGCTTCTAAGCCAGAAATATCGATAGAGATGATTTCTTTATTTCTAATAGCAGCTGGTACATCGCCATTTACAATAGCTTGTGCCAAGCCTTCTACGACAGCAGTTTTACCTACACCAGCATCACCTACGAGTACTGGATTGTTTTTAGTACGACGTGCTAAGATTTCTGCTGTTTCTTGAATTTCTTTATTACGACCAATTACTGGATCAAGTTTGCCATCACGAGCTTGGTCAGTCAAGTTAGTACCTAAACGAGCAAGGATACCGTCTTGTTTAATTTTACCTTGTTGTGCAGCTTGAGCAGCTTGCATTTCTTCGTTAGATGGTAAACGACCAGTTTGACGATAGTAAGCAAACTCTTCTGGAGTTACTTCACGACCATTTATTTTATAACGACGATTTTCTGTGGAATAACCACCCATGTTGCCCATCAATTGATTAAATAAATCATTCATGCTGCTAAATTCATTACCAAAGTTATTGAAATTGTTGTTCATATATATTACCTCACTTATGTATCACTACATTTAACTATTTGACTAATATTGTTTTTACTGGGTTTCTCAACCCTCTGACATAATAATAACTCTATAAAGTCAAAAAGTCAATAGGTCAAAAAGAAAATTTTTGACTTTTTATTTGATTAATATATTTTAAAGGTAAAAATATAGATAAATACTGGATTTATAGGAGATAATTTATTTTGAACTTTTGAATTATTTATATAAAAAACAAAAGACCATTCGATGAACCGTCCTTTTAAACTCTATCTACTTGTAATAATACAAAAACTCTAATTTTATAGAATAATATTATTAAATTACTATTTTTATAAATTTAACATCTAATCCTTCTTTTTAGCCATAACAAAATTTATAAAAGCAGTTGAAATAACCAAGATATACTTTGCCTCTTCAAAACCGACTTCTGTACCATTAACACTGCTATGTCTTATCCCCTTGCCTTCGCTAGCAAATCCATATAAAACCGAAAATCCACTTTTCATCGCTCCAAATATGATTCCATCATCTTCAAGTTTTTTTAACATTTTTCCTAATGTAGCCCCAGCCCCATCAATTCCTGTAATAATCTGAGCCAATGCTTCTAATGCACTAAATGATTCTTTTATAGAATTTTGATAGTCCGGGTTATCCCTATCAGATAAAAATATATTTGCCTTTAATATATGACCTTTTACTGAATCATATGAAACAATAAAAGTATCATTTATTGATTTAACCTCAATTGGGTCACTAATTTTGGAAATTTTATTATCTATAAAACGATATCCAACAAATTCTTGTTCAAATAATTTATTAAACTGACTAAAATAGTTATTATTTTGATATCCATACCTATACGTACTACCAATTTTTAAAGAATGAAACATACTTATTGTATATTCCAATAGATCAAATATTTTATTATATTTATCATATCTAATTGTTTTCTCAACCTCATTTAAAACTGTAGATTCCTTTACCAAAGACCAAGTAGGCGCAGGCTGATTATACACATTTGTAATAATTAGTCGGAGAATATCCTTACGATTAGTATCATTTAACGAACTATGCCACTTAACATCTGCATAGAGATTCGACCACAGATTTAAAATACCAACACGTGTTCTATCATCTAAATTTTGTAATTGTATCTCTTCTGATAACTTCTCTATATTATTACGGTCAGAAAACGAATTGCGAATTGCTATTGGTAAAACATCTTTAACACCCATATACTCCTCCACAAATACTAACTACTATCATATTAGTAATCCATTAGCAAAAATATAATACAAGCAAGCCACATACGGAATACAAGTAATATTTTAATTATATTTATATACTACCATATATACAAAGTATAAAAACAAATGAACCATAGATATAAGCAATAGACATTTTCATATTTTTTTCATTATAATACTATTAAAGTACAATCTTATCTAGGAGGAATTACTATGCCATTAAAAGAAGATGCCCTACTAATTACAGAGATAAAAGATTTATTTACAGAAATTAATAATATTGATCCAGGTAGTCTTATCCGAGAAGAAGAACTAGGCAAGTCCCTATCATTTTCAGATTTTTTTGAAGATTTTACAAGAATAATCAACTTTTTTAAAAAACTAACATATTTAGATATCTCCACTTTACCAACTACACAACTAACTTTATTAAAAGCAGATATCTCTGCCTTTTTAAACCAAATAGAAAATATCAAGGCCTTTAAAGTAGATGTTAATAATGCTATGCCTGAACGTGACGCTGTAGCTAATGCGCTAATTAGCCAGTATCAATACTATTTTGATCAATTGAGCCCAATAATAACATATTGCGAAAAAGAAGGAACCGATTACCAAGCTTTACAAATTGAGGTTAACAAAATTGTTGAAGATATTAATATCAAATCAAAAAAAATATCTGATGATTTTGATTCAAAAATGTTAGAATTAAACAATACATTGGAGGCAGCAAGGAAAGCTGCTCATGAAGTTGGTATTACTCAGCATACGGTTAACTTCGAAGAAGCCTCTAAAAAGTATAAAAGTCTAAGCAAATATTGGCTGTATTCAATTATATTTACAGGATTCATAATTATTATATTCTCCCTTTACATATTTAATTTGCCTATCAAAATAGAAGCTAATGACCCATACGCTTCCTATCGATTTATTCAAGCTGCAGTTGCACGGTTTACCGCATTATTTACAATAGTAATACTACTATTTTGGGAAGTACGGAATTATAATGCTGCTCAACATAATTATACTATCAACCAAAATAAACAAAATGCATTGAGTACGTTTGAAACTTTTGTATCAGCAGCTAGGGATGAAGAAACAAAAAATGCAGTATTAATGCAAACAACAAAAGCTATCTTTTCAAATTTGCCAAGCGGTTATTTAAAGAATGATTCAGGAGATGATGGTAGCTCTCAAATCATTGAAATTGCCAGAGGTTTAGGCTCAAAAGTCTCTAATTAATCTAAACTAATTTTACAAAACTACTAAATAAACTACTAAATTTTACAAAATAAGCGGATAGCTCATTACGAGCTATCCGCTTATTCCTTTGGTGATCCAGGAGGGATTCGAACCCCCGACCCACGGCTTAGAAGGCCGTTG
>OGKR01000455.1_pt1 | contig 44336 bp, 39 predicted proteins | sample 1572431 | NCBI WGS metagenome assembly OGKR01 (sample SAMEA2582079, study PRJEB24529) | metagenome | biome: Human gut stool | place: China | collected 2011 | reverse complement strand
TAGTGAATGAAAAGCATAGAGTTCTAAAGATAATATAAGAAATTAAGATAATGCCTGATAAGCTTTGGCATTAAAGAAAGTATTAGATTTATGCTTTGGTCTATTGTAACAAAGAAACATTCTTTTTACAATATTTTTCTTTTTTTGTTTTTTAATATCAATCCTACCTATAACAGTTTAATATCTTCATATGTGTTTTAAAATGTTATGTAAGTAATGTATGCCTGTCATTAGTCATGCTCCTGATAATATTACTGAAAGAATATCTACGCATTTGACATTGGAACAGCTCCAAAAAGAGATTGAAAAAATAAAGTGATTTGTTGCCTACGTGTTACCTACTTGTTACCTACGACCTTTTTTCATGCCTTTTTGTATGTTTTTTTATTGCTTTTTTCAAAACAAAAAACAGGCATAACCACCGAAACCATAAGGTTTTCACGGTCATGCCCGTTTTTCTTGTATTTTAGAAAAATTAAACTCTCTTCAAGTACTCACCTGTACGTGTATCAATACTGATCTTGTCACCAGTCTCAACGAAAAGCGGTACATTAACCTGAGCACCTGTCTCAACGATGGCAGGCTTGTTCGCACCCTGTGCTGTATCGCCCTTGAAGCCAGGCTCTGTCTCCGTTACTTCAAGTTCTACGAATAGTGGTGGCTCAATAGCAAAAATCTCGTTGTTGTGAGAAAGCATCTTAACCATTTCATTTTCTTTTACGAATTTCAATGAATCACCAACCTGATCTGCTGACATATCGATCTGGTCATAGTTCTCTGTATTCATGAAATGATACATATCATCACTATATAAATACTGCATCTCTGTACGCTCAATGTGTGCCTGTGGACATTTTTCAGATGGACGGAATGTCTTTTCTACAATACCACCGTTCTTAATATTTTTTAATTTTGTTCTAACAAAAGCAGCTCCCTTACCAGGCTTTACGTGCTGAAACTCGATAACCTGATATACATTGCCTTCAACTTCAATGGTCAAACCATTTCTAAAATCTCCTGCTGATACCATGATATAATCCTCCTTAATGTAGATGCAGAGCCAAAATCTGCAAAATCCTTTTTTTATTTTACCTCATTTTTTCCTGCTTTTCAAGTAAAAACATGGGAAAAGCCTGAAAACAAAAATAAAACTACTCCTATTGCAAAGCTTCTATAATCTTATCTGCCACCTTTGCCGGATTACAGCCATCTGTCTGGATCAATATATCAGCAGCGGCTTTATATTTGGGTTCTCTTTCATCCATCAGCTTTTTAATATAAGGAACATTCATATTTCCGTTAAGCAATGGGCGGTCTGTACTGTTCTTTACATGCGAATAAATGGTTTCCGGTGTTGCTGTCAGAAAGATCACTTTTCCGATCTTTTTCATTTTGGCTACATTTTCTTCACGCATTGCCATGCCACCTCCACAAGATACAATACATGGCTTTTGATCGGCAAGTGTATCTAATGTCCCGGTCTCAACAGAACGGAAATAAGGCTCACCGGATTCTTCAAAGATCTTAGCAATGCTTCTTTTTTCCATCTCAACGATCATGGCATCGGTATCTACTTCTCTGACACCTAATTTACGACTTAACTGTCTTGATGTACTTGTCTTTCCTACTCCCATAAAACCGATCAAAAAAATATGTTCCTTTAATTTCATAATGCTATTCTATTCCTTTCTGCTACAAATTTGAAACTTCCCTGACAAATTCCGATTCCAAACAGAATTCTCATTCTATCCTACTCTTCTTTTCCTAATAAAGACAATGTCTTTCTCAAATTTTCCACCTCGATCTGTCCCGGTGCACTTGCTTTTCCAAGGCATCCAAAAGTAACAGCAGAGCCAAAGGATATTCCTGCAATCCGCGTGATTTTTCCTAAATCACCCATTGCCATTGTGATCAAAGGTTTTGTGCCTGTTTTTTCCTTAGCAAGCAATGTGGCTTGCATAAGATCTAATACATTCTGACCATTATGTGGCATGACTGCCATTTTAGGAATGTCTGCCCCCATCTGATCGATAAAAAGAAGTCTTTGTATCATTTCTTCTTTTGTTGGTGTCTTTTCAAAATCATGATATGATCCGATCACACAGACATTTCCAGAAAGTTCGTTGATCAGACTGCGGATTGCTTCATTTTCTGTATCATCAACGGAAAATGTTTCTTTTTGTTCTGAAACATCATATCCGCGAAATGCTTCTACATCGATCATATCTGTTTTTCCTGATTTTGCAACAGCAAGCAGAAGTCTTTTATATTCTTCCAAAGAAATGTCCTTTTGACCGCCTTCTTTTTTCGTACGAAACGTCAAAAGAAGCACTGTTTTTCCTAATATGCTTTGTAACAGATCTGCGGTCTGTATGACACAATCTATATCATGTACATCGTCATAAAAATCCAGTCGCCACTCTACGATATCCACAGACTCTGACACAATTTCCTGTGCCTGATCCAAGATTGCTTCCTGTGTCTTTTCAACAATCGGCACACATATCTTTGGTATGCCTTCCCCAATGATACTATCTTTTATCTTTATCATGATTCTCCTCCACGCTTTCTTTTCCTGCATGTTCTGTCTGATATATGAATGTTCTTTTCTTTTTCAGCCTCTATCTGACAAAAGAAATGCCATCTCTTCTCTTACTGAAAAGACGGCACATTACACTCTGCTATTGTCACTTTTATTCATCTTTTAAGGAATCTTTTACGCCTGCTGTGACAGCTACGACTGCTGCTACGACAACCACAACTGCTATTACTACGATTCCGATCACTCCTGCTATAATTGCCATTTGTAAACACCACCTTCCTGTATTTATAACCATTACTAACAGTATAATAGAAAGTATTTTCTCTGTAAAGATAAAATATACTCCTTTCACGCCTTATAAAGAATGCCTTGTCGATACCCAAAAAGTGTTTCCATAGTAAAAGCAGCCCGGACGATTTTCGCCCGGACTGCCTTCTATCTCTTTGTCCGTTAAGACAACCTATTCATTTTATATGTAAGAAGATCGGATTAGTTATTTACAAGCTTATCTTCTTCATTGTTCCAGCTATAAAGCTTACGGATCTCTTCACCGACTTTCTCAGAAGGATGCTCTGAAGCAAGTTTTCTAAGAGCTTTGAAGTGAACCTGACGACCTGCAGGAGACATATCTAATAAGAAGTCTTTTGCAAATGTACCATCCTGAATGTCTGTAAGGATCTGTTTCATAGCTTTCTTTGTATCTTCTGTTACGATCTTAGGACCTGTGATGTAATCACCATATTCAGCAGTATTTGAAATAGAATATCTCATTCCTGCGAAACCTGACTGGTAGATTAAGTCTACGATCAGTTTCATCTCATGGATACACTCAAAGTAAGCATTTCGTGGATCATATCCTGCTTCGCAAAGTGTTTCGAAACCTGCCTGCATTAATGCACAAACACCACCGCAAAGAACTGCCTGTTCACCGAAGAGGTCTGTCTCTGTCTCTGTACGGAATGTTGTCTCAAGAACACCGGCTCTTGCTCCACCAATTCCTAATGCATATGCAAGTGCGATATCCCAAGCTTTACCTGTTGCATCCTGCTCTACTGCTACAAGACAAGGTGTTCCTTTGCCTGCCTGATATTCAGAACGTACTGTATGACCAGGAGCCTTAGGAGCGATCATTGTAACATCAACATCCTTTGGAGGTACGATACAACCAAAGTGAATATTGAAACCATGAGCGAACATTAACATATTACCTGCTTCGAGGTTTGGCTCGATATCTTTCTTGTACATATCTGCCTGCTTCTCATCATTAATAAGGATCATGATGATATCTGCCTGCTTAGCTGCCTCTGCTGCTGTATAAACCTTGAATCCCTGCTTCTCAGCTTTTGCCCAAGATCTAGAACCTTCATAAAGACCAATGATAACATTGCATCCTGATTCTTTTAAGTTTAATGCATGTGCATGTCCCTGGCTGCCATAACCAATGATTGCAATTGTCTTTCCGTCTAAGTATGATAAGTTACAATCGTCCTGATAAAAAATTCTTGCGTCTGCCATTTTTTATTTCCTCCTAATCAATAAAAAAATTATGTATTTGTATGTTGTCATACATCCATACATCTCTTGTATGACAACTATATTAAAACCTTTTTTTCTATCTGTCAATACCTTTTTTGAAATTCTTTTTAAATCATTCCTGCCATGGAAGTTCTTCGTTCCAGAATGCATGATGCAAATGAATCGTAACCGCACTTTTCAGTGCCTGTGCATCCCTTTTTTCCAAAAAATTCATGATCATAATATGATCCTTATATGCATCCTCTGCGACCACATCAAGATTATAATCCATTGCAAATGTCTTCTCGATCGTCTGTGTCAGCATTGGCATAAACTGACCAAGGAAAACATTATGCGAAGCCTCTATGATCGCACTATGAAAGGCAATCTCCGACTCAATACGATCCTTACCGGTTGGATTACGAAGCAAAAAATCCTGGCAGCGCTCTCCTAACTGTAATATATTATGCACTTCCTCTTTACTGGCTCTTTTACAGGCTAAAGCTGCGGCTTCCGGTTCAAAGATCATACGGGTTTCATAAAGATCACGAAGAGTCACTTTAGAGTCCGTAAACTCTCGTATTCCAAGATTTCCTGCCGCGAAACGTTCCATCTGCTTTGCCACAAAGGTTCCTTTTCCTCTTTGAACGTTCAAAACACCTTCCGATACCAAAATCCGTATCGCTTCACGTAACGTCGTACGGCTGACTCCAAGCTCTTCTGATAATTCATTTTCATTCGGAAGTTTCTCTCCATATTGATAAATATGCTCTTTATTGATACGGTCTCTTAAAATTTGTGCCGTTCTTTGCGATAAATTATTCCTATTCTGCATCTTGCTACGCTCCATTGTCTAATCAGAAAAATGTATTTTTCTTTGTTGTTTTCTTTTATCTTTTTAACATAAAATGCCAAAAGATACAGGATTCTGTGTTCTTCTCTCTGCTTGTATCAAGACAGCAGATTCCGCTCGTCAGACATCCTACAACAACTTTTATGTTGTCTGACATCACAAATTATAACATTTTCCTATAAAAAAGCAAGCTTAAATTCTGACATCGCAAAAACGAGTGTATTTTTCTGATTGTATTTTTTCTTTTGGGAAAATAAGAAAGACGTTGTATTTTTCTTTTTCGAGGAAAATGCAAGGTTATATTTTTCCTTGGGTGAAAACAAAAAACAGACATAAGGATACCCATTCGTTATCATTGAATCACCACAAAACAATTGCACGAATGAAAAGAGTATTCTTATGCCTATTTATTATATTACTACAAAACTACATAACTACATAACACCAAAAATATATCTGTCAAAAATATTACATTTTTCTAAAGAAAAGAATCGTTAAAGTTTCTAAAAAATATCCTGTCAGATAAAATACCAGCCACTAACTTTCAAAAGCAACTTTATCAGATAAAAAATCAACCGGTATCTTTTAGAACCAGCTTTGTCAAATAAAAATCAACCGGTATCTTTCAGAAACAACTCTATCAGATAAAAAATCAACCAATATCTTTCAAAAGCAACTTTATCAGATAGATTTTTTTAAGATCAGTCAAAATCCTCCATATCAAACATATCTTCTTCGCTGCGTCCGAGACCTGCTACACCGGTACGGACCAGCTCTTTGATCTCATACGAATCATCTTCATTTATTAACTTAATAAAAGCATCGATCTTACCGCTGTTACCGGTCAGTTCGATCATCATGGTATCCAGACTGATATCCACGATCTTACCGCGAAAACCATCACTACCTACAATTGAGATCAGCTCTACTCTTTTATTTGGTGCAAAAGCAACTGTAGCAAGGATCAGCTCACGGCAAACTCTGTGTCCATGTGTCAATACTTTTACGCAACGGACATCTTCAAGCTTCGCAACCTGCTTTTCAATCTGCTCTAAAACCTGATCTTCGCCACAAACAACAACCGTCATACGGGAAAATTCCTGATTTTCTGTTTTTCCAACCGTCAGACTGTCAATACTGTATCCTCTCCGGCTAAAAAGCCCTGAAACTCTGCTAAGTACACCTGATGTATTGTCTACTAAGATTGATAATACTCTTTTTTCCATTCTATATAGTCCTCCATTCCGAACAAATCATCCATTAATTCCGTATGATATACGGCAAGTTTCATTGTATCAATGCTCTATTTTTTTGTCAAATTTATGTATATTTTCACAGTTTCGCTTTCATGGTCTGCTAATTCATGTGTACTTTCACACTCTATCGACTCATATATACTTTTACAGTATGTAAATGCATGTATTTTTTATAATATATCATTTCATGTATATTTTTTGAGCAATTGACACATATTGAAATAGATGTTATTATACATAGTATTTAAAACTACATTATTTTGATTTATATTCCACATAAAAAGTTAATCAAAAATTTTATGTAGAATTGATAGATAGGAGAATCTTTATGTCATATTTAATTCTTTGCGACAGTTGTACTGATTTTACCGATGCAATGGAAAAGGATCCGCATTTTGTCCGTATTCCATTAACACTTCATGTCGGTGAAGAGGATATTATTGATGATGAAACGTTTGATCAGGCATCTTTTTTAAAGAAAGTTGCCGAATATCCTGACGCTTCTAAATCATCTTGTCCAAGTCCCGAAAAATTTATGGATTATTTTGAAAAAGCAGATGAGATTTATATTGTCACACTTTCCAGCCATTTGAGCGGCTCTTTTAACAGCGCCGAACTTGCAAAGTCAATGTATTTAGAAAAGCATCCTGACAAAAAGATTCATGTATTTGATTCAAAATCGGCATCTGCCGGTCAGTCACTGATTGCTCTTGAAATTCAAAAAAGAGCAATCAACGGACTTCCTTTTGAGCAGATTGTCAACGAAGTCACAGACTTTTTAAACACAATGGGAACAAAATTTGTCCTTGAAACTTTAGAAGTCCTTAGAAAGAACGGACGACTTTCTAATGTAACCGCAATGCTTGTCAATGCATTGAATATCAAGTTAGTCATGACTTCTGACGGTAATGGTGAAATTGCTAAGACTTCGCAAGCCCGTGGTATGAAAAAAGCAATTCAGAAAATGGCAGAAGCTATCAAAGAAGATGCTGTTGATCCGGAAAACCGGACATTATTCATTTCGTATTGCAACAATAAAGAGCGTGCAGAATTTGTAAAAGATGCCATTCTTTCCGTCCTGCCTTTTAAAGATGTACTGATCGCACCAACCGGCGGTGTGAGTTCGTTATATGCAGCCGATGGTGGCATTGTCGTCTGCTACTGAAAGAATTCGCAGCCAAAGAAAGCTTGTTTTCTTTGGTAAAATTCTTTCACGACAAAATCTTAAAACTAAAAAATCTTAACAAAAAATGCAAGTCTAAAAAAGACTTGCATTTTTATTCACTATGCTAACAATATAAAATTTGCAATTTACAGATAAAATCCTCAATAATAAGATACCGTTTCTATCCTGCTTATCCCCTCTTGTACTTTATGTATAAATTATCATTCTTATTGATCTTATACTTCAAACGGTTACCACTGTACTTTAACTGTTCGATCGGATATTTTGAGGTCAGGATCTTTTTATATTGATTTTTTTTGCCTTGATACAGCCAGATACTCTTCTTATCTTTTATAAAATAATAAGTATCTGCTTTAGAACGGATCAGACAGCTTACATTTGCTTTTTTGATCTGCTTTGGTTTACTTCCAAGGGTCTTTCGTGTATAGATACCTCGGGACGTTCCATATAAAAAGCCATTATTCTGATACCAGAATGTAGTGGCACATTTTCTCCAATATTTTTTATCATATCGTTTATCTGTTGCTTTTCCGGTAACAAAACCGGTATGACCTGTCTTTTTGATCGCCCGGTCACTGAGCAGAAAATGCTGGTGTAACACCACACCATCCCTGTCCGACTGATCGGATGGGTAAACCGGATCATCCCATACAAGATCGACATGATACCATTTTCCATTGATACGGACCAGATTCCACATATGATCCATGTCTTCAGAAGAAAGGCAGATAGATTCAATACCGGCTTTTTTTAGCAGCATTTTGTATGCAAGTGCATATCCCTGGCAATTTGCTTTATTTTTTAGCAATGCTCCTGCTTCTGTCAGGCATTCTGTTTCAACACCATCATTCGAATAATTCACCTTCCGTATCAGATAGTCATGAAGCACCATGGCTTTTTCTACATCTGTCATATTCTTTTTGACATAACGGTTTCCAGACAGAATGGCAGCATGAATCTTCTTTTTTACCTTTTCAATCTTAGAAACATCCACTTTTCCATTTTTCTTATAGAGATTTGAATATTCAAGTCCGATCGTTAAGATCTGGTTCGAATCGGCTTCGATCGCTTTGGAAAATGATCTTCCATTATAAAAAAGATATGGCGTTTCATTCATGATCTCTTCAAACATAGAAGAAATCTTACTGCTGGTTGCTGTATCATTATACAGTTTATACGCTTTGACATTGACGCTTGTTTCGTATTTTTGATAGGCTGTAATGATCTGCTGCTTTAACTTGTCATAATCGGCAGCAGAAGCTTTTTTTTCAGTATGTCCGCAAAAGAGCAAAATCCCCACCATGCTGAACAATGCACAAAAAAGCCATATACCAATATGTATTCTTCTGTTTTTCTGATTGTATTTCATTGAAACCCTCTTTTACTCTGCTCCCATTGTGCCGGCAAGATGATTGATAAACTGCTGTGCCGTACGTCCTGAAATACCGCCATGACTCAATTCCCATTTATTTGCCTCTGCGCGAAGCTCCTCATCGGTTAATGTGATTTCAGGATATTTCTTGGCTAATGTCGTAACAATATTGAAATATTCTTTCTGTGATGGTTTGTAATAACCGATCGATACACCAAAACGAGCTACCAAAGAAAGTTTTTCCTGCATTGTATCCGAGCGGTGCAATTCATCCTGTGACATATCAGAGCGGTCACTCCATGTTTCACGGATCAGATGGCGACGGTTTGAAGTCGCATAGATCAAAACATTATCCGGCTTTGTCTCTAATCCACCTTCGATCACTGCCTTTAAGTATTTGTATTCAATCTCAAATTCTTCAAATGACAGATCATCCATATAGATGATAAAACGGTAATTTCTATTTTTGATCTCAGAGATTACTTTTGATAAATCTTTAAACTGATGCTTGTACACTTCGATCATTCGAAGTCCGCGGCTGTAATACTGATTCAGAATCGCTTTGATGCTGGTTGATTTTCCGGTACCTGCATCACCAAACAGTAACACATTGTTCGCTTTTCTACCGGCTACAAAAGCTTCTGTATTCTCCATTAACTTCTTCTTTTGCTCTTCATAACCTACCAGATCATCCAATGTCATATCACCTGTCGTTGTGATCGGACTTAAGATACCGTATTCTTCATTCTCTGTAATACGAAATGCCTTGTTAAGCCCAAACTTACCAACACCATATTTCTGATAAAATCCGGTAATGATATCATACAATGCACTTTCATCGGCTGCCTGTGCGATCGCATCACTTAACTCCTGCACTTTTTCACTGACACTGCGGTTAAAGATCTGCTCACTTTTTACAACTGCTTTGTAATTCGTAACTACAGAAAAGCAATTAATCTCCAGCTCTTTTTCCATTGCCGAAAAATCATAGTCAAAAAGCTGCTTAAAGATCTTAAAGTCACTTTTGGCGAATTCATTGACTGTACCCTGATTAGCACCTACTTTTTCAGAAACCATTGTAAATGGATTTTCACTCATTGCCAAGATAAATGCCAGATAGTTATGCCATAAATTCTTATCGAATCCGTAGCGTGTGGAAATGTCGAGCAAACGATGGATCTCCACATAAATATCTGTGATCAGATTTTCCTTTACATAATTTCCTGCGGCAAATCGCTGACAGATATCTGCCAGACGGAATAAAATGCTGTCCTCACCCATGTTTCTGTATATTACAAGTTTTGATGTCAAACGATACATCAGGAATCGCCTCCTAAATTAAATTGATTTACATTTTGTCCGGTGCTTCAAGTCCGAGAAGATTGATTCCCTGCTCAAGCACATTACCGACAAATCGGCTTAATGCGACATAAGAAGCACGTACCTTCTCATCTTCATTCGTCACAATTTTATTTTCATGATAGAATTTATTAAATGCATCGGATAATTCATAAATAAACTGACAGATCTTATGTGGTGCCTGCTCGTTAAAAGCAGCTTCTATGGTTTCTGCCCATTTTGATACCGCCAGCATCACGTCTGTCTGGCTTTTACTCTGCGAAGGAAGGATTGCTTCTTCTCCCTTCACTTCTATGCCCTGTGCTTTGACTTTGTTCATCAATGATTTAATACGAACGATCGTATATAAGATATATGGGCCTGTATTTCCTTCAAAAGATGTAAAACGGTCTACGTCAAAGACATAGTCCTTTGATGCCTGGTTGCTCAGATCACCGTATTTGATCGCTGCAAGACCGATCTTTTGTGCTGCTGCATGACGTACATCTTCTTCCATATCTCGATCTGCCATCTTGTCTTCTACCTGCTTTTCTACATCACTAAGTAACGTTTCCAAACGAAGCACACCGCCATCACGCGTCTTAAACGGCTTACCGTCTTTTCCGTTCATGGTACCAAATCCAACAAAGATCAGATCGACATCATCACCGATAATCTTTGTCTTACGTGCGCAGCGGAAGACCTGTTCAAAATACAAGCCCTGACGTTTGTCCACAACATAGATGATCTTCTTTGGATCAAATAATTTTCTTCTTTCTACAATTGTAGCAAGATCGGTTGTATTATATAATGTCGCACCATTTGATTTTAAGATCATACATGGTGGAATTTCCTTTGTGTCTGTCTCTTCTTTTACATCGACAACCAATGCACCATCATCTAAATGGGCATAACCGCCATCTTTCATACCCTGCACCATATCAGGAATATATGGCTGTGCATCGGATTCTTTCTTCCAAAGATCAAAGTCTACATTTAATTTCGTATAGATCTTCTTTAAATCTGCCACAGAAACATTGATAATATGCTGCCATAAAGCAAGATAACCTTTTCTTCCTGCCTGAAGCTCTGCTGTTGCTGTCTGTGCTTCCTCCTTGTAATCCTCATGCTCTTTAGAATAACCGCTGGCGTATGGATAGATTTCTTCCAGATCCGCCATTGTAAACGGAGGCTCTGTAGGATACTCTCCTGTGTAATCCGGATCAAAATATACTAATTCCGGTTTTCTATGCTTTAACTCGGTAATGATCAATCCGATCTGTAATCCCCAGTCACCAAGGTGTACATCACCGACTACATGATAACCAAGATATCTGGCTGTTCTTTTGATACTTTCTCCAATGATAGCCGAACGCAGATGTCCTACATGCAATGGTTTTGCTACATTTGCTCCGCCATAATCGATCACAATCGTATCTTTAGATGCTGTCTTTGTACATCCGTATGTTTCATCTGCTTTCATCTGATTGATATAATCGGAAAGGAACTGTTCACTGACGACTATATTGATAAATCCCGGCATCTGTGCTGTGATCTGTGCAAAAGTATCACTGTTTTCTAAAATCGCAACGACTTCATTTGCCATCTGGATCGGTGCTTTGTGATATTCTTTTGCTGCTGCCAATGCACCGTTACATTGATACTGGCAAAGATCCGGACGGTTTGATACGGTTACTTTGGCATACTTTTTGTCATAACCTGCTTTTTCAAAAGCTGTACTGAGCTCTTCCTGTAAAATTTCTATTATTTTCTTCATGTCATTCCTCATTTCCATCTGATACTTACTCTTCAATTTTCCTAAACTATTTTAGATGATTTCTTTTGATAACTCAACACCTAATGGCAAATCGCGTCTAATTTTTCAAAATATTCCGGATATATTCCCTTGTAACACATGCTACGTGCAGTATCTAAATGTTCCATTCGAAGCCCCGTAACCGCAAATGCCATAGCAACGCGATGATCATCATAGGTATGGATGACACTGTCTTTTGGCACGCCCGGATAAATTGTTACACTGTTTTTTTCTTCCTTACAATCAATTCCGATCCTCTTTAATTCGGTACAGATAACAGTTACTCTGTCTGATTCCTGTCCTCTGATATGTCCGATTCCGTCTATCCGTACCGGACTATCCGCATACGGTGCGATCGCTGCCATTGTAAGTGCCTGATCGGAAAAGTCACTAAAATCAGCTGTGATTCCTTTTAATCTTCCACCTTCCGGACCTTGCAGGATAAAATCAGATCCCTGATCTGTGTTACGTAACTCCCATCGTCCGGTACATCCCATCTGCTCTAGAATTTTTAGAAAACGCATATCACCTTGCAGTGAATCTTTTTGCATATGATATACCATTGCTTCTCCACCGGTGATTGCCGCCATCGCATAAAAATAGCACGCTGCCGATACATCCGGCTCTACCTGATAAACCTGTGCCTTATATGAATGTTTCTGTACCTGATAGACAGATTCCGAAAGCATTCTGACTCCCGGATGTCCGAACTGCATCATCATCTGCTGTGTCATTTCCACATAAGAGCGTGCATTTCTGTGTCCCGTCAGTTCGATCTCCAATTTCCCAAGGCAAACCGGTGCTACCATCAAAAGTGCACTTAAAAACTGACTGCTCTGATCAATATTTAAAAAAATCTTAGAACATTTCTCTGTATTAATTCCCATACCGGTCACTTTCATCGGAAAATGATACGGCTCTTCTAAATATGCAAAAGAAGCTCCTAATCCTTCTAATGCAAGTAAAAGATCTTTCATCGGTCTTTTTTTCATCTGTTCCGATGATTCGATCTGATATGTGCCGTCACTCATTGCAAGAAATGCAGTCAGAAAACGGGCTGCTGTTCCGGCACTGCCAACCTGGATCGTTGCTTCTTTCTTTGGAATCCTTCCATTCATGCCTTGTATCCGAACAGTCTTTTTCTCTTCTGATATATTGATCTCAAATCCAAGCTCCTGTAATGCTTTCAAAAAGAACCGTGAATCATCACTAAAAAGGATCCCTTGGATTTCGGAAAGACCATCTGCCATGGCTCCGATCAAAAGTGCGCGGTTTGTAATACTTTTCGAACCAGGTACTTCTACCGCAATATGTAATGGCTTATTCACTTTTTGAACCAGATAATTCATCGCAGTCTCCTTTTTGGTAATAAAATTTCACATCGTCCTTCCCTGTTGTTTTGACTTCCTGCATCGCCTTCCTTGCGCACGCATACAGCTCATCCACGGACGATTTGCAACACTTCGACGTTGCAACACCAATGCTTGCTGTCACGATACAGGTATTCAACCCATCAGTAATCTCTCTTTCTAACGTTGTACATAATTCATACAGACGGATATTCAGATTGGTATTTTCCTGACAATGTTTTAAAAAGATAACAAATTCATCTTCTTTCGAACGATAGATAATATCATCCTCCGAGAAAGACTGTTGCAAAATGTAGCTTGTATCCAACAGAAACTCGTCCCCTTTTTCTCTGTCAAACATTGTATTGACCTGTTCAAAGCCATCCAGATCCAGGACGATCATTCCTACATTTTCCTGTTCTTTCTCCAGATACTCTTCTATCATCATTTTGGCAGTATCTGCCGTATATAACCCCGTTAATTCCTCTTTTTCCTGCTTCATTATTTTTCCCATTCTTTCCTCATTTTACGAATTCCATCTAAAAATACCGGCTTTTGTGCAAACAGAAAGCTTCTCATACTGTAATTATAGTTGATCACATCCAATGCATCATCTTCTGTTATAAAAACGCAATCATTGATGTCAATGTAAACTTTCCGGCGTGACATATCGTCTATTTCAAAAATGTTTTCGCACAAGTGTATCACACAAGCTCCTTCTTTTGGCTGCTCTAACCATTGCACCTGAAAACCAAGATATTGCGCGATTCCTTTGACTCTTTCTGCCATCAATTCATAACCGTTCTCTTCAAGATAAAATTCCTGATTCGATGCAAAAAGTTCTTTGTATCTGGAATAATTAAAATCAATATCAAAAATGCGGTTTTCTCCTGCTTTTCCCATAATGCCATGAATCGCATCATCATACGCTAACATAACCGTCCGGCACCGGCTGAACTCCTGATTATGCTGTCCTTCATACACAATCTGAAACATAGATTCCAAAAGCTGTGTCGTCATTTGTTCGAGTTTATCTTCCGGTGTATATTTCATAAAAAAGACGATCCAGTTTCGCCATGCGTAATATGTCGGAAATGTATTGACTGCTTCTTTCTTTGCCCCCATTGCATGCAAAGCTTTTGCTGATCCGACAGACGCCACTTTGTGTCCTGCCAAATTACAGCGATAGCACCACTCGGTATCATCCCAATATAAGAAATTTTCCTCCGGCATAAATCCGATCTCATCAATCAGACTGCGGCGTACCATCAAAGCACAGGCAGCAACGCTGTCTGTGTATAAGAATTCCGGCATACTGTTATCTTCAAATGCATTATAATAATTGACTGAAGTACAAAAACGTTCAAAATCAATCTTTTGTCCGAATTGCTGGACATATCCCGGATTCTCAAGATGGTAGATCTTTGCTGCTGCCATTCCACATTCCTGATGTTCTTCTAAAAATGCATATAATGTACCGATCGCATTCTCATCAAGCAATGCATCATTATCGACACACATCAGATACGGATAGCCTTCTGCATAGGCTTTTCGAAGTCCTGCATTAAACCCACCGGAACCGCCTAAATTCTCAGAGTTTACGATAAGCTCTACAACAGAACCATACTTTTCCCGAATCTTTTCTACGGAATGATCTGTCGATGCATTATCCACAACAAAAAGCTTATAATCCGTAAATTTAGATTCTAAAATACTTTGAATACAGTCAAGCACCATATCTTCTTTGTTATAATTACATATTACAATTCCTATCTTCTTCATCGCCATATCCTTTTCTACCCGTAAATTCTTTGGTTCTTTTTTGATACCGGTTTTGATCCGACTGTTAAGTCTGCATGATCCTATCTGTTGTATCGGCCGTTATCCGATTTTTAATAAGAACTCCTTCCGCTGCATCAGCCTGTATAAAACTTTGTATCAACTCCTACAACACTTTTGATAAGAATTCTTTTAATCTCTGGTTCTGCGGATTTTCAAAAATCTCTTTTGGTGTATTTTCTTCACAAATATTGCCATCATTGATAAAAAGGACTCGATTGGCTACTTCTCTTGCAAATCCCATCTCATGTGTCACCACGATCATTGTCATGCCTTCAGCGGCAAGTTCATTCATCAGACTTAATACTTCACCAACCATTTCAGGATCCAATGCCGATGTCGGTTCATCAAAAAGCATCACATCCGGATTCATCGCTAATGCTCTGGCAATCGCAACACGCTGTTTCTGCCCACCGGAAAGTTTATTCGGATACGCATCGGCTTTGTCCGGAAGTCCGATTCTTTCTAACAGTTCTAATGCTTTCTTCTCTGCTTCTTCTTTTGTCATTTTCTTTCTCTTAACAGGTGCAAGCATGATATTTTCTTTGATCGTCATGTTTGGGAACAGATTAAACTGCTGGAATACCATTCCCATCTTTTCACGCATTTCATTGATATCTACGGATTCATCCGTAATATCAACGCCTTCAAATGTCACCACACCGCTCGTTGGCTCTTCTAACAGATTCAACGAACGAAGAAATGTGGATTTTCCACAGCCGGAAGGTCCGATGATCGCAATGACTTCGCCCTTCTTTACTGTCATGTTCATTCCTTTTAAAACTTCATGTTTTCCAAAAGATTTATGTAAATCTTTTACTTCAATTAATGTATCACCATTCTGCATAACATTCCTCATTTCTGCATGCTTTCTTTCCAGAACGATATGTACCAAGCCTGCACAAATACATACCTTGTCGCTTCTTTAGTCTTTTTCACGCAATTTACGTTCTAATAATCCAACACCTGCTGATAAGATCATGACAGTTACTAAATATACCAATGCAACTGCATACAATGGCAGATATGCTTCGTAAGTGATACTACGAATAATATCGCCACCCTTTGTCAGATCCATCAATCCGATATAACCACTGATCGAAGTCTCTTTGATCAATACGATAAATTCGTTACCAAGTGCCGGAAGTACATTCTTGATCGCCTGTGGCACGATAACAGAAAGCATGGCCTGATGATAACTAAGTCCAAGACTTCGTCCGGCTTCCATCTGACCGGCATCGACTGACATGATGCCGGAACGGATCACTTCTGCTACATACGCTGCTGAGTTTAAGCCAAAGGCAACGATTGCAACGATTATCTTATTTTGAACGGATGTCAAAATGACATAATAAATGATCAACAACTGTACTACTGCCGGAGTACCACGCATAACAGTAAGATAGACCTTACATAACAGATTGAGTAACGGAACCGAACCATTACGATCATGGCTGACACGTATCACTGCGATCACAAGACCAAACAGAATACCAATGATGATTGCAAAGAATGTGATCAGGATCGTGTTGCCAAAACCTTTGACAAGATACTGATAACGGTGTTCTTTGATAAAGTTATCGTGGAATGCTTCCTTAAACGATCTTGTCTCAGATACCGTTGCTGAACCTTTTACGATTACAACCTGCTTTGCATGTGCATAGGTATCAGAAAAGTCGATATTTTTCAAACGGTCTTCCGTCACTGTCATACCGGCTGCACCTACATCCGCTTTACCGGATTTTACTGCTGTAATGATCGAATCAAAGTCCATATTCTGGATTTTTAAATTCATTCCGATCTCATCACAAACCGCCTGCATCATATCGGCATCGAGACCACAGATCTTTCCATTCTCAAAATATTCATATGGTGGGAATTCTGCATTCGTTGCAACGGTTAATGTTCCGGTTCTTTTTACATTTTTCTTCTTATATGGATACTTTCCTTTTTCGTCTTCTTTTCCGATAAAGTTTTTCTGGATCTGGTCTAATGTGCCATCTTCTTTTAACTTTTGCAATGCTGCATTGATCTTTTCTTTTAAGTCTGTATTTGTCTTATTGATACACAATGCATATTCTTCATCTGCAAAATCTTCTTGTAAGATTTTAAGCTCTTTGTTCTTCTCGACATAAGCTTTTGCCGGCTGTTCATCAATGATAACACAGTTGATCTTACCAAGCTTTAACGCCTGTACCGCATCTGCGCCTTTGTTATAACGCTCTACTACAGTACCTGCCTTATCACCTTCATAATCGGATGCATAAATATCACCGGTCGTTCCGATCTGTACACCGATCTTTTTTCCATCCAGATCATCAATTGTTTTGATCTGGTTCTTCATTGCTTCTTTTTGTGCTTTTTTCTCCGCTGATCTCTTGTTTGTCTGATAAGCAAAAATCCCACAGACAACAAGTATTGCTGCTATGACATAGAGCAATATTCTTTTCTTTGTTTTTCTCTTCATGTCCATCCTCATTTCTTTACTATAGATTTTCTTTTTTGATATAGTCCCTAAAACCATAATGCTTACCGACACTGTAAAGTGCCTGCAAATATGTTAAGTATAACAGAAATGGAGAGGATATTCCACCCCTCCATCTTGCACACGGTTTTCGTTTCCAAAAATTCTTGATACTTATATTGTATGCCTTTCTTTTGTTTTCCAAAAATATCCTTATGCGGATCGCTTGCTATTTCATTTCCGATCTCCCTACATAACTTTATTTAATATGTTGTTTTCAATTTATCCGCTAACTTTGCAAAAACAGACCGGTCAAAAGTGCCAATGTTCTGCGTCTGGCTAAACACGCTTGCCAATATCTTGATATTACCTGATTGCAAACCGAAAAGCTGCATAAAAGGACTTTGATCCATATGGATGTACTGTATACGGTCATATGGAATAAAAACGATCTGCTTGCCAAAAGTACCTCTTGAAATAGCGCAATATTTCTCATCCAGTAACACCGCAGATGCATGATATCTCGAAAATCCCATAAGCAGTTGAAATAAAACAATGACACCGTAAATTGCCAGAACAATAATTCTTTCATTGGCAGGGATCCATAAGTTAGCTGCATAACCAAGCAAAGCAAAAGCACCTTCTATTATGGCACTTCCGATCAATCCGCCCCAGAATGCTATCAGGAGCATATGATGTAATAACACTTTCTTAGATGTCTTTTGAAAAGCAGACTTAGGCGAAACAGTAAACTCCGGCAAAAGCAGTTTTATCTTTTCTTCTAATTCCCGATAACTGCCGGCAAGTAAAAACTTCATGCCGTCCACATCATCATTTTCACCACCTACATTGATCACTTTAACATATGCCTGTCCGCATAGTCTTCCAATAAATGTATAATCCAGCACGATTGCATTGATCTTATTAACCGGTACCGCATAGTTTCTCTTCTTAAACAATCCACAGCTTACAAAAATCTTATCCGCTTCCCGCCTTGCACGAAAATGATAATCCTGCTGCATTCTTTTGATCAGACTGATGATTGCACCGATTATGACAATAACAAATACTACCATTGCCCCTAACGCAGCATTGATATCAGCAGCAGCAAAAAACACTTCTTCCAAGGAAGCCATAACGCTGATCAATGCCCCGAATCCAACGATCAGTTGAAACATCCTGATCGTAACCAGACCATTTTTGATCACGGCACCAACCGAATATTCTACATCAAATGGCATATCTTCTTCATCCATCATATAGCCGTTTCTGTTACGGACAGCTTTTTTCTTTTCCTGTGATGCTTCCATGCTCTCCATCGTAGGATTCTGGATTGCCTGACTGCCGGAATCGAGCTTGTCTTCCCTATGTGTCATTTCAACAATATAATTTTTCACCCAGTATGCCTGCTCTTTTTTTAATACAAATTCAAGATCCGTATTGTCTGCTGTTGTCAGGCTGCTGGTATCGATCTTTAACGTATAGGTTCCCATGATCATCTCAAACAGATTTTGTTCAAGATTGATATTTGATATCTTTGACATGGATATATTGTTGGATAACCGGTTTAACGTCCTTCTTTCATAAATAAGAATATCTCCTTTGATCGTCAATGTCGTCTTCCACCAACGCAGGATATTCCACGCTACTATGACGATCACTAAAAGTATCAATCCCCCAAATCCTGCGAGCAGCTGCCCAAACGCATCTCCGTTGGCGATCATATCCATCCCATCTGCCACCGAACTGATATTTGCTACTATGATTGCGGCAAGCACCAGGATCCAACTCCATATTTTTTCAAAAACAGATGAAAAATGATTTCTAAACGTTACTTCTTCTTTTTGATTTTGATCTATTTTCATATCCAAGTCCTCATACTCTCAATTCCTGTACACACATTCCAAATCCGGCAAAGTGTACGCTTTTTATTTGCATTTTCTTTATCTTTTTTGATTCTACACTGTATTATGCCTGCATTTCTTTTTCTCTCTTATCGATCGCATATTGGTTAATACGATGTTTTAATTTTTCTACGATCTGTTCTGCCTGCTCGATTCTTAAAAAACGGATCACAACGGCTCCACCGGCTGTTGTAACAACTACTTTTGTCAAACCAAAGATCCGGTCAACCGGACCGCTTTCCAAGGCAATCTTATGCAAACGTTCAATCGGAACAATGTCTCTATGTACAAACAAAAAGCCTTCACACATATCAATTTCTTCTTCTGTGAAACGATAACGGTATCTCTGATAACGAACAAAAGGTGATACAATGCAAATCACCCATATCACAGCTACTATCCCCCACAACCAGTTCAGTGAAAACGGGAACTCAACATCTGCCAAAAGTACCTTTGCCACACCAGTCAAAAAAGTGCACACAACTCCCACGATCACTTCGTTGACCATCATGCACCCGATTGCTTTCTTACTTAATTTCTCATAATTTGTATTCATATCTTTCCTGTATAATCCCATTATCCTTCTCTTAAGACAATGGATCATTCTCCTTTCTCCCTATATCTCCTTTAATATTGACTGATTTGTTCTGATTCGTCATCGCTTTTGCGGATCTCGCGAATCTGTGCATAATAACCGTCGTTATCATTGATTGCAATAAAAATACGTTCACCTGTCTGATGCTTTAATAACGCTTTGCCCATTGGTGACTCTATACTGATCAGATTCTGAAGCACATCTGCCCGGACAGTTGTTACAATTTTGTATTCTTCCGTGCAGTCATCATCCTCTATATAAAGTACAACCGTATCATTAAGTCCTACCTGTCTGCTGTCAGATGTATCCTCGATCACTTGTGCTGTTTTGATCATTCGTTCTAAATAGCGAATGCGGCTTTCATTTCTGTTTTTTTCTTTTTTAGCAGCTTTATATTCAAAATTCTCACTAAGATCACCCTGTGCTCTGGCTTCTTTTACTTCTTCTAATGCTTCTTTGCGCACTACTAACTTACGGTGTTCAATCTCTTCTTCCATCTTCCGGATGTCCGCTCTTGTCAATTTGTCATACATTCCGTTCCTCTCTTTCTGTTATTCTAATCAACTTTTATAGACTAAAAGCAAATAACTTTATCTCTTTTTTATATTTTTAATGCTTAGTTTACCATCTTTCTGACATTTTGTCGAGAACAACGCATTTAAAAGAATACTTCATATGAACAACTCTTTTAAAAGAATATTTCATTTTCCAATAGCAACTTTACGCTAACCTTTTAAAATAATTCCAGTCCTGTCAAAAACAAAAAAGAAGAATTGCATACTCTTTTTGCATGAGATACAATTCCTCTTTTCTTATGATTCCATTGTTAAAAACAGATCGTCAGTTTTATTTTTGTTTCCAATGGAAAATATTATGCCATAAACTCTTTTACTTTTGCATAGATACCGTCTGCATCCAAACCGTATTTTTTAATTAATTCTACAGCAGGACCTGATTCACCAAATGTATCATTGATACCGATCTTAAGTACCTGTGTAGGTGCTTTTGCTGACAGGCAGTCACAAACGGCACTTCCTAATCCACCGATCACGGAATGCTCTTCAATCGTAACTACTTTTCCGGTCTCTTTTGCGGCTGCTACGATCAAATCTTCATCTAATGGTTTGATCGTATGAATATTGATCACTTTTGCATCAATACCGTCTGCTGCAAGCTTTTCGGCTGCTGCAAGCGTTTCACTTACTTCCAGTCCGGTTGCTACTAATGTAACATCTTTTCCTTCACGAAGCGTTACACCCTTACCGATTTCAAACTTATAGTCCGGTTTGTCATTAATAACCGGAACAGCCAGTCTTCCAAAACGAATATATACCGGTCCCTGATGATCCAATGCTGCCTTTACGGCTGCCTTTGCTTCCACATCATCAGACGGATTCATAACAACCATGCCGGGAATCGTACGCATCAATGCGATATCTTCGCAGCACTGATGGGTTGCACCATCTTCACCGACAGAAATACCTGCATGCGTTGCACCAATCTTTACATTTAACTTTGGATATCCAACAGAGTTACGAACCTGTTCAAAAGCACGTCCTGCCGCGAACATGGCAAAAGAGCTTACAAACGGAATCTTACCGGTTGTTGCAAGTCCTGCCGCAATACCTACCATGTTACTTTCTGCAATACCACAATCTATATGTCTGTCCGGATAAGCCTTTTTAAAGATACCGGTCTTAGTTGCTGCCGCAAGGTCAGCATCTAACACAACAAGATTAGGATAATCTTTTGCAAGTTCTGTTAATGCATTACCATAACTTTCTCTTGTAGCGATTTTCTTAACGTCTGCCATCTTTTTTCCTCCTATCCGCTTACTGTAAGCTTTCACCGATTTTCTCAAGATCTGCCATAGCCTGTGCGTATTGCTCGTCGTTCGGTGCTGTTCCATGCCAGCTTGCCTGATTTTCCATAAAGGATACTCCTTTACCTTTAACACTTTTTGCAATGATCGCTGTTGGCATTCCTTTGGTTTCTCTTGCTTTTTTGAATGCTGCGTCAATCTGTTCAAAATCATGGGCATCAATTTCTTCTACATGGAAATTAAATGCTTTGAATTTGTCAGCGATAGGATATGGAGAACATACATCTTCAATATTACCATCGATCTGTAAACCATTGTTGTCTACAATAAATACAAGATTATCTAATTTGTGGGCACCTGCAAACATGGCAGCTTCCCACACCTGGCCTTCCTGGATCTCTCCGTCGCCAAACAGACAGTATACTCTGTAATCTGCCTGATCTAATTTGCCGGCCAATGCCATACCGACTGCTGCAGAACCACCTTGTCCTAATGAACCGCTTGACATATCAACACCCGGAATATGCTTCATATCAGGATGTCCCTGTAAGTAAGAACCTACATGACGAAGTGTCTTTAAATCTTCTACCGGGAAATAGCCTCTATGTGCCAACGTCGAATATAAACCCGGTGCGATATGACCTTTTGAAAGTACAAAACGGTCTCTGTCTGCTTTCTTGGGATCTTTTGGATCGATATTAAGCTCTTCAAAATACAGATACGTTAAAATATCGGCTGCCGAAAGTGATCCACCCGGATGACCGGATTTTGCACTATATACTGCTGTCACAATGCCCTTACGAATTTCGTTTGCATTCTTTTTTAATGCTAAAATATCCATATCTTTGTTCCTTTCTGTTTCCGTTTATTTTATTGATTCTTTCTTACTCACCAAAAACTGCTTTGTAATCTTTCTGGAATTTTTCAATACCCTGATCTGTTAACGGATGCTTTGTCATCTGCTCAATAACAGCATATGGAACAGTGGCAATATCTGCCCCTGCCAATGCACAGTCTGTAACATGGATCGGATTACGAACACTTGCTGCGATGATCTCTGTATCAATTCCATAATTGTCAAAGATTGCTGTAATTGTTTCGATCAGATCGATACCCGGCTGTGAAATATCATCCAGACGTCCAAGGAATGGAGATACATAAGCTGCACCTGCTCTTGCGGCTAACAATGCCTGATTTGCAGAAAAGATCAATGTTACATTACATTTGATTCCTTCACTTGAAAGAACCTTTGTTGCTTTTAAACCTTCCACTGTCATAGGAATCTTTACAACCATGTTTGGATGGATCTTTGCGATCTCACGTCCTTCTTTGATCATGCCTTCTGCATCTACGGTAGTTGCTTTTACTTCTCCGCTGATCGGACCGTCTACGATCGATGCGATCTCTTTGATCACCTCATTAAAATCTCTTCCTTCTTTTGCGATCAGAGATGGGTTTGTTGTAACACCACAGATCACACCCATATCATTTGCTTTTTTAATGTCTTCTACATTTGCTGTGTCAATAAAAAATTTCATTTTATAATCCTCCTAATATTTTAATAAATTTCAAACTCAAAACCTGATTATAGTATACAACTTTTCCCTTATTCGGTCAATCAAAACGCCATGTCATTGTACACTTTTTTCAAATATGATTTTTATTTCATCCGTTTTTTTGTATATTTCTACAAAATACGCCATTTTCCCTTTTTTCTGTTTCCTGTTCCATAAAAAAGTGCAAAGCCGGCGCTTTGCACTCTAAGAATTGCTAAAGCAATTCTTGTTGATGCACCACTACTGTACGAGCATTTTCCTATTCCGCAAAAAAGGCTGTGGTCAAAACCACAGCCTTTCCTAAATCATTGTTATTCATTTTCTAAGCCATCCGGCTCCTCAGTAAGAATCGCTTCGTACTTATCAAGGATCATCTTTTGAACCTTTTCTCTCGTATCGGAGTTGATAGGATGTGCAATATCACGATATTCTCCGTCACCGGCTCTCCGGCTTGGCATCGCAATGAACATTCCTTTTTCCCCTTCGATAATCTTTATATCATGGATTACAAATTCATCATCTAACGTGATTGAAACGATAGCTTTCATCTTTCCTTCCTTTGTAATCTTTCTGATCCTAACGTCTGTAACTTGCACAGCTATTAACCCCCTTTGGTTATTTTCTCTTTTTATATTAGCATTACGCAAAGAAAATAGCAAATCATTATACGCATTTTTCTCCGACAGCCGGCAATATTCTATTTTCTATTACTGCTGCAACAAGCCTTTCTTTTATCATGAGTTTTGTTCTAAATTATAATGCATATCGATCATTTTTCTCTATGACAATCCTTATATCTTCCTTATCTCCCACATATTTTGTGTTGGCTCGAATTGTATCTCTGCTTTCCACGATACAGTTTTCTATGTAAGTATTGTCACCGATATATACGTCATTTAAAATAATAGAATTTTTGATCACGCAATTGTTACCGACAAAGACTTTCTTAAAGAGAATCGAATCTTCAACCGTTCCATTAATAATACATCCGCTTGACACCATACTGTTTGTAACAACAGAACCTTTATTGTACTTTGCCGGAGGCAGATCTTCTACTTTTGAATAAATGTCCGGATATTGATTAAAGAAATAATCTCTGACATCCTTTTTCAGGAAGTCCATATTCGTTCTAAAATAAGAATCTACAGAAGAAATATTACTCCAATATGTCTCCATCGGATATGCATAAATCTTCTTTACATTCTTATAGCGGATCAAAATATCCTTCACAAAATCATAGCGTTCATCCGCAACTGATTTTTCGATCAGATCGATCAGCAATCGTCTCCTGACAATATAGATACCTGCTGAAACCTGAAAGCTCTTCGCGTCAATTGGTTTCTCTTCAAATTCTATAATTCTGTTATTGCAATCTGTTGAAACTACGCCGAAACGACTTGGATCATCTTTTTCTTCGACATTTGCCGTAACTACCGTAAAATCTGCTTTCTTTGCAATATGATATTCTAATACCTTGTTATAATCCATCTTGTACACGCCATCACCCGATGCAATAACAACATATGGTTCATGACTATTCTTTAAAAAACTGAGATTCTGTGCCATGGCATCTGCAGTACCTCGATACCAGTAGCTGTTTTCCGGTGTTGTCGTAGGATTAAAAACAAATAAGCCTCCCTGTTTACGTCCAAAATCCCACCATTTTGAAGAGTTTAGATGCTCATTCAGGGATTTTGCATTGTACTGTGTAAAAACAGCAACCTTTTGAATATGGGAATTGCTCATATTACTTAGAACAAAATCAATGCTGCGAAATCCTCCTGCGATCGGCATAGCTGCCGTTGCTCTTCTATTTGATAATTCTCTCATCCTGCTGTTATTACCACCAGCTAAAACAATACCAAGCGCTCTCATTCTCTCTCACCTACCTTTATCAGCGTTTCACCGCTCATCAACTTGTTATCCGGATAATCACTTAATTCTGTTTCTCCGGAAATCGCTGTATTCTTGCCAATCTCAACGCCATCCGGAATGACACTGTCATCGCCGATCGTTACCAGACCAAATGCATAAACATCCGGTTTTATTTTGTTCGGAAGCTCTTCTCCTACGCCAAGCTTGCAATTCTTACCTACTACTACATTCTCAGCAATAATAGACTTGTCTACGATCGTACCGGCACCGATCCTGCTCGATCCCATAATAATAGAATCTCTGACGATCGCACCTTCCTCGATCACGACTCCGGAACCTATCACAGAATCATGAACCTCTCCATAGACCTCCGTTGCTTCCCCGATGATTGCAGTATCGATCACCGCAGAGCCTGATATGTATTGTGGTCTGATACGGTCAGTCTGTGTATAAATTTTCCAGAACTCTTCATATAAGTTAAATACCGGAATCAGGTCTATCAGTTCCATATTTGATTCCCAATAAGAACCCAATGTTCCTACATCTTTCCAGTATCCATTGAATTCATAAGCAAAAATACGTTTTCCTTTTTCATGACAGTAAGGAATAATATGCTTGCCAAAATCACAACCGGGCTGATCTTTCATTTTTAACAACGCTTCTTTTAGAACCGGCCACGAAAAAATATAAATTCCCATAGAAGCCAGATTGCTGCGTGGATGTTCCGGCTTTTCTTCAAATTCCTGAATCTGCTTCTTATCATCTGTAATAACCACACCAAATCGGCTTGCCTCTTCCATCGGCACCGGAATCGTTGCCAATGTAACATCTGCGTGGTTCGCTTTATGGAAATCGAGCATCACTTCGTAATCCATCTTATAAATATGGTCACCTCCCAGGATCAATACATAATCCGGGTTATAATACTCCATGTAGCGTAAATTCTGATAAATTGCATTTGCCGTACCTGTGTACCATTCACTGCTCGTACTTTTTTCATACGGTGGCAGAATAGAAACGCCCCCCACGTTCCGATCAAGATCCCATGGAATCCCGATACCTATATGTGTATTGAGTCGTAATGGCTGATACTGTGTAAGGACACCAACAGTATCAACTCCGGAATTGATACAGTTACTCAACGGAAAATCAATAATACGATACTTTCCACCGAATGCAACTGCCGGTTTTGCAACATTAGCTGTAAGAACTCCCAACCGGGAACCTTGTCCACCAGCCAATAACATTGCTATCATTTCTTTCTTAATCACGTTATCACCCCTTCATTTTGGAATATATTTAGTATAACATAACTCTCAAAAAATGTGAATAATTTTGACGAATTTATCATGTATTTCTTTCTATTTTTATGCAAAATACACAATATACTATGATGTTTTGTGCAATTTCTATATGCCTTATTTATCTATGCCTGATTTTTTTCTTTTATTCCTTCTTTTCTTATACTTCCGGCACTTCAACCTTTTTTTCGTATTTTCTCCGGCTGTTGACAATTTATCTTGTTTTTTTATTCTCATGGTTTATAATACATATATGAAAGAAACAGAACAATGATTATGGAGGCAGATTATGTACCAGATTGATTTACAAAAACCATGTACCGTTCACTTTATCGGAATCGGCGGCATCAGCATGAGTGGATTTGCCCAGCTTTTACATGAAAACGGCTTTACCGTAAAAGGTTCCGACTCTCAGGAAAGTAAGATTACAAAACACCTGGCTTCTTTAGGTATTAACATAATATATGGTCAGTCAGCAAAAAATATTACTGATGATATTGATCTTGTTGTCTATACAGCTGCAATTCATCCGGATAATCCGGAATTTGCTACCGCAAAAGAAAAAGGGATTCCCATGATGGAACGCGCTGTCATGGTTGGGCAGGTAATGAAAAATTATAAAAATGCGATCGGCATCGCAGGAACCCATGGAAAAACAACGACCACATCCATGCTTTCCCACATCTTTCTTGCAGCGAAAAAAGATCCAACGATATCGGTTGGTGGTATCTTAGATGCGATTCAGGGAAATATCCGCATCGGTCATTCGCAAAATTTCATTACCGAAGCCTGTGAATACACAAACAGTTTTTTGAAGTTTTTCCCAACCGCAGAAATTATTTTAAATATTGATGCAGATCATCTTGATTTTTTTAAGGATCTCGATGATATCCGTCATTCTTTCCATGAATATGCCAAACTACTTCCGGAAAACGGTGTATTGGTGATCAATGCAGATATCCCCGATCTGGATCAGATCACTAAAGATGTTCCATGCAGGATCATTACATTTGGTTTGCATCATACTGCCGATTATTGTGCACAAAACATCTCTTTTGATTCAAACGGCGATGGTGTCTTTGATCTTGTTTATCAAGGAAAACCAACCGGTGATTCGATCCATTTAAACGTGATCGGTGAACATAATATTGCAAATGCCCTTTCTTCCATCGCAATTGCACAATTCTATGACATTCCGATGGATGCGATTCAGGAAGGTCTGAATGCATTCCATGGAACGGAACGCCGTTTCGAACAGAAAGGATCCTTCAATGGTGTTACTGTCGTTGATGATTATGCACACCACCCTACCGAGATTGCAGCAACACTGCATGCAGCCGAGAAGTTTCCTCATAAACATTTATGGTGTGTCTTCCAGCCGCATACCTATTCGCGTACCCGTGCATTGCTTCCTGAATTTGCTAAAGCATTATCAAAAGCAGAACACATATTATTAGTAGATATTTATGCTGCACGAGAAAAAGATCCCGGAGATATCTCATCACGTACCCTGCAGGAAGAGATCAAAAAGCATGGCAAAGATGCTTTATATTTTCCTAGTTTTGAAGAAGCCGAAAAATATTTATCAGAAAAATGTATTGACGGTGACTTGTTAATAACTATGGGAGCCGGAAACGTAGTAGAAATCGGAGAACATTTAGTTCAGAAATAGTTATCCACATTATCCACAATTTTTTGTTGATTTTTTTTAACAAGAGATTGTGGATAATTTTATCTGTAAACAAGCCATTCTATTTGCACTTTTAGCACCTTATGCAAAAAGTTATCCACATTATCCACATTTTTAAATCAACAATTCACCTGCTGCAGGCGGGTATTTTCTTTATTTCCAAACTATGCTACAATGTGTCGTGCGCCGGCATATTACCAGCGTATTGATCCTATTTTTAAAGGGGGACGAATCATGGATCAGGTATTATTATGTTCAAGCCAAATCCCGCTTACAACATCAATCAGTAATACATTTATAAAAAAATATATGTTAAATGCCAATGGAAGTTATGTGAAAGTATATCTGTACCTTTCCATGTGCATCCAGTCTGATATACATGGGCTTTCCATTTCTTCTCTTGCAGACAGAATGGAAAATACAGAAAAAGATGTTCTGCGTGCATTGCAATACTGGGAAAAGAAAAACCTTTTAACCTTGCAATATAACAAATCAAATGATGATATCTGCGGCATTCTTCTTCTCAACCCGGAAACTGCAGATCAAACTATCTCTGTGACCGCATCTGATGAAACGCCGTCTAACGAGATATCATTTGATGAACCATCTTCTTATACTAAACCTGTCTCTGTGCCGGAGGATTTCCAGGCAAATACTTTATCTGCACTAAAAGCAGATACCTATACAACATCTGTCGATCAGACAGACAGCCTTTCTTCCATGGAAACTGCCACAACAGAAGCTGTTGCAAGAAAAGACGAGGACGCGCAGCCACTTCCTGTAGATGATACAGAGACAAAAGAAATCGTTATTACCCAGGAACAAACCGAGCGTGTTGCAAAAGATGATGATTTTTCATGGACACGACTAATTGTCGAAAGCTACCTTGATCGCCCGATTACAACCAAAGAAGCTGATCTTTTGATCTATTTATTTGATACATTACATTTTTCAAAAGATTTGATCCTATATCTGTATGAATACTGCTGTTCGATCCACAAGACCAACATCAACTATGTACAGGCTGTAGCTTTTTCTTGGGACAAAAACAATGTAAAAACACCGGACGATGCACAGGAGCTTTCACATCAATACAATGAATGTCACTCTGCCATTTGCAAAGCACTTGGTCTGAACCGTATGCTCGGTTCGATCGAATCACAATATATCGATCGCTGGCAAAATGAATGGCAGATGGATCTTGCCGTCATCCTCAACGCCTGTAACCGGACGATACTTACGATCCAGAAACCGGATTTTAAATATCTGAATGGCATTTTGGAAAACTGGCATAAACATAATGTACATACCTTACAGGATGTACAGGTCTGTGATGACAATTATAATAAGAAAAAAGCAAACAATACAAGAGACAATAAACCGGCTATCCAGAAAAGCAATAACAGAAATCAATTTCATGCTTTTGAGCAAAGGAACACTTCTGCGGCTGAAATAGATCAGCTTGAAAAAATGTTGCTAAAACGTTAAAATCCAACTAGTATGATCTTAGACTCTAATCAGGATTCTTTGATTGGATTCTGAGCAGCCGCATCTTAGAAAGGAAAACCAATGGGAATTTCAAGCACGCAGTATAAAGATATCATGTATCAGTATGACCAGACACGCATGAAAAACCAGCGCAAATTAGATGAACGTTATGAAACGCTCTACAAAAAATTTCCTGAATTAAAGGAGATTCACGATCATCTTGTAGAACTCTCGATCCGACAGGCACGTATGGAAGTATTAAATCCGGAATCTGCCAAAACAAACAATAAAGATTATTTAAAAGCACAAAGCGACCTGCTTGCCAAGAAAGCAGAAATTCTGCGTGAAAACGGATATCCCGCAGACTATCTAAACTCGATCTTTACCTGTAAAGATTGCAAGGATACCGGTTTTATCGACAATACGCCCTGTCATTGTTTTCAAAAAGCAAAACTCGATGCATTATACGAAAATTCCAATCTGTCTGATATATTAGAACAGGAGAATTTCGATACATTCTGCGTGGATTATTATGATGACACGACATGTAACGAAAACCTTTCTATCACACCTCGTGAGAATATCATCAAGATACAGGAAATGTGTAAACAATTTATTGCCCATTTTGACACAGATTACAACAACCTGCTCTTTTATGGTCCTACCGGTGTAGGAAAAACCTTTTTAACACATTGCATTGCAAAAGCTCTTTTAGATACCGGGCATACTGTTGTTTACTTGACTTCTCTACAACTATTTGATATTTTAGAAAAAAATAAGTTTCATCGGGATGATCCTTATACAACAAATGAGCAGATTGCTTATATTTTAAATAGTGACTTACTGATCATTGATGATCTGGGTACGGAACTGACCAACTCTTTTACCGGCTCCCAGCTTTATTATTTTATAGAAGAAAGACACGTCAACAAACGTTCAACGATCATTTCAACAAACCTTTCTTTTGCTGATCTGAGAGATCGTTACAGCGAGCGGATTTTTTCCCGTTTTACCGGATATTATGATTTCAAGCAGATTATCGGTACAGATATCCGTATTTTAAAAGCTTTAAAAAGATAAATATTATTATTTATATATACAAGCCCTTTTGGTTTTATCAGATTTCGTAACTGCGCTACGGATCTGGATGTAGATAACGCCCATTGTTTTGCGCAGAGATGGAGGTTAATATGAAACGACACGACAAACTAGCAGAAACAATTCCTGTAGGTACCCTCGGTATCCTTGCTTTGGAAAGCAGCCGCGATATGGGAAAAAGAGTAAATGATTACATTGTTGACTGGCGTGAGGAGCGCGCACAAAAACATGCAGTAGCTTCTACTTTCGCAGGATATAACAGAGACTCTTTTATCATTGATTCTGCATGCCCTCGCTTTGGTTCCGGTGAAGCAAAAGGTCTGATCCGTGAATCAGTACGCGGTGACGATCTATATCTTTTAGTTGATGTTTGCAACTATAGCTTAACATATTCTGTATGTGGTCAGACGAACCATATGTCGCCGGATGACCATTATCAGGATTTAAAAAGAATCATCGCAGCTGTAGGCGGAAAAGCGCGTCGTATTACTGTGATCATGCCTTTCTTATATGAAAGCCGCCAGCACAGAAGAAGTGCCCGTGAATCACTTGATTGTGCACTAGCATTACAGGAATTAACCCAGATGGGTGTAGAAAATATTATTACATTTGATGCTCACGATCCTCGTGTACAGAATGCGATCCCATTAAAGAGTTTTGAAACCGTTCAGCCTACTTACCAGTTTATCAAGGCTCTTTTAAAGAATGTAGACAACCTCACCGTTGACGCTGACCATTTAATGGTGATCAGCCCGGATGAAGGTGCATTAGGTCGTGCCGTATACTATGCTAATGTTCTTGGTATTGATATCGGTATGTTCTATAAACGCCGTGATTACAGCCGCATTGTAGATGGACGTAATCCTATTATCGCTCATGAATTCTTAGGAGCAAACCTGGAAGGCAAAGATGTTATCATTATTGATGATATGATTTCTTCCGGCGAAAGCATGATTGATGTAGCCACAGAATTAAAGAGAAGGAAAGCCGGTCGTATCTTTGTTGCTGCCACTTTCGGACTGTTCACAAATGGAATGTCTAAATTCGATGAAGCACATGAAAAAGGACTGATCGACAAAGTTCTTACAACCAATCTGGTATACCAGCCGGAGGATGTTCTTTCACGTGATTATTATGTCAGTGTCGATATGAGCAAATATATCGCATTATTGATCGATACCTTAAATCACGACCAGTCAATCAGTGAACTTTTAAATCCAACAGAACGAATTCAGAATATTTTGAAAAAATATGGTCAGAGATAGAAAAAAGACGCTTGGTTCCTAGAGAACCGGCTCTTAAAAAAATTTTTGGAAAACGAAATATCCTAAAACAACATGGGAAATTGATAGTATCATTCCTTACCGTACAAACCGGTGAGGAGAGAACATTCAATTTCCCACGTTTTTATTTTTGCAATTTTTATACAGATATTCCTTTCAAACAACGATCCCTGTATCACATATACGATATGGTACCCTCTCTATTTTCCTTTTTTCATTCTTGTGCCCGCTACCTGAAATCAAACACTCTGGCATTGCATATTTATGACATTTTTACATATATCGGCAAATATGGATTGTTTTTTTACAGGAAAGAAGATATACTAAAAAGTAGATGCGTTTTTAGTATTCTGATCTAAAAATGCTATGAAAATTTTAAGCAGACACAATGTACAAAGGGGATATGCATTTTTGCATCAAACACTTTAGAATGGAGAAGAACATGAAGAAAAAAATATGTCAGATAGCACTTGGCAGTTTACTTGGCTTTTTTTGCGTACTCGGATGTTGTACAACGCAGGCACAAGCAAAACCCGGAGATCCGTATTCTTCCGATAAAGCTGCCGCCTATGCGGATTCTTGCTTTAAAAAAGTAGGAAACAAACACAAAAAGAATCCAAACAAAAAATATGGGGAAGAATTATGTGCCGGTTATGTATCGCAATGCCTGAAAGAAGGCGGTATGAGTATGGATGAGACCTGGTGCTGGAAAGGGATTAACAAAACGACCGAAGCATGGCGTTTGTCAAAACGCTTATTTACATATCTGAAAAATTCAGGCTACAAAGTCACTTACTCTCCATCGGCATCTGATGTACAAAAAGGCGATGTTGTCTTTTACTGGACCAACGGAGGCTGGGGACATGTTGCCATCTGTGTCGGTAAAAACAAGGCCGGAACGCCGCTTGTCAATGCCTATAATGATCCTCATTATCACTTTTCCTACTGGACCATGGGATATAAAACCTGTGTCATTTCTATGCAAAATGGGTTACAGACACCGACGATACAACAGGATATTATCAAAAACGGCAAAAAGATCACAATCACTCCTGCGGCTAATGCAGCAGCAACCTATTATACCACAGATGGTTCAACGCCAACCCAGAACTCTTCTGTATATCAAGGACCTTTTACTATAACAAAAAATACAACTATCAAAGCAGTTTCGATCATGGCAAACAATATAAACAGTGATATAACAACTTCTTTTGTAGACATCCAGAAAACAATAGAAGAAGGAACTTATTATATTAAGACTGCCAACAACCGGAAAATGACGCTGGGCATCAATCACAGTTCTAAGCAGGAAAAGATGCCGCTCACGCTTCTTCCAAGCAATGCACAATACAGCAGAAAAGTCTCTGTAAAATATAACGGAAATGGTATTTATACATTCACCCTTTTACATTCCGGTTATGTATTATCCGAGAACAGCGCGTCTACACCAGCCTCTTTATCAGGTAAAGTACAGGCTGGTGCAATTCGCCCTGTTGCCGGCAATGTGATCCAGTCAAAATACAAAGCAGATAGTCGTCAGAAATGGAAACTTCATTATGTCAACAGCCGGCGTTATACGATTACAAATGCAGCAACGAACCATTTCTTATCAGTTGGTAACAGCAAGTCATCAGGTAGTTATGCTTATACAGCTTCCGTCGCAGAAAACAGCGGACAGGTCTGGAATCTGACTCCAACAACACAATCGGAATTAAAAATAAACAATTTTAAATCCGTAAAGAATATTTGGTTCCGAAAATGCTATGCATTGCACGGAACGGTTCAGTCAAATTACAATTTACAATCTGTGACCGCACAATTTACGAATAGTAAAGGAAAAACCATTGTATCTGCTACGGCAAAACCGCATACCAAAAAATATTCCCTTGCAAAACTTGGTTCTAAAATTTCTTTAAAACATAAAAAGAAGGGAACATATACATTTACGATAACTGCCAAAGATACAGCACAGGATACAAAGACTTTAATTCGCAAAAAAGTTCGCATCCACTAGGCACCTTGTCTAATATTAACGTTTTGTTCGTATTCTGTTCATATTTTGTTCATATATATTGTGTATGATAATAGACAAGAAGTAATTGATTGAGTTCAACTTCTTATTAATTTGCTTATTGACTTATGATTGAGATAGATTCTTTTTCATTTTTTCATTTTGGCCGCTGGTAGCTCCCTCTACCAGCGGCTACTCCTTTAAGGAGTTTTTTCTCTTTTATTTATGTAATCATTAAAAAAATAAAACGCCTAAAAAATAGGCGTTTTATTTTTTTCTAACTATATTCTTTCATTTTTGGGCATTTCGTTTTATATTTCTCGCTACCTCTTTGCGAATTGACATATTATTCTTGCAAGCTTTTATTCCAGTTCATCTAATCTCGAAATGAATGCCAGTACGATCTCAATACCGATTTTAGCTGCCTGCTGTGCAAACTCCGCATAATCCATTGCACCACCATCTCCATCGGAAATAGAACGAAGCACTGCAAACGGAACTTTATTCATATAACATACATGTCCGATGCTGCCACCTTCCATTTCTGCTGCAACGGCTTCAAATCGTTCATGAAGTTTTTGCTTTTGTTTTTGTTCATGCATAAAAAGATCACCGGTTGCGATCGTTCCAATCGTATAATGAATCTGTTTCTCTTCAAGACATTTTGCAAGCAATGCTGTCATCTTTTTGTCGCTTGGAATATAGATCTGGTCTATACCGGACAACAGTCCGACCGGATCTCCAAGCGCCGATGTATTCATATCATGCTGTACAACCTGATTGGCAAGAGCAACATCCATCACACCAAGATCGGAACATAAAGTACCGGCTACACCAATATTGATAATACGATCGACCTGATAGGTTAAGATCATGGCTTCCGTACAGATTGCGGCAAATACTTTTCCAACACCACAGACTGCTGCAACAACCTCAACATCACCTATCGTTCCTTTGACAAATTTAACACTGCTGATTTCTTCTACACTACTATTTTCAAGCGATTTCTTCAGATTATCAATTTCCATTTGCATCGCTCCGATTACACCTATTCTCACAATCTTTTCTCCTATTCTTCTTATATCTGCTAATGTTTCATTAAACTTTTAGCTTTGTTTGTCACCGTATCTATTACTGTATTATTTTACACATATTATTCTTTGCGGTACACCATTGCATTATCTTAATATGCTTTGTAATGATCTATTTTACTCTAACAAGAAGCTGTACCGTATTTGTATGTGCTGCACTTTCCTACTCAAAATGTGTGAATTCTGTATTAGTCTGCACTTTCCTGCTCAGAATATATGAATTCTGTATTAGTCTGTGCTTTCCTACTCAGGATATATAAATTCTATATTGGCCTGTGCTTTCCTACTCAGGATAAGTAAATTCTGTATTTGTCTGTGCTTCTAATACGGCAAGATATGTTTTGCATTCTTCCTTTGCAATGCCCAGATCCAGGTTCTCATAATGTCCGCATTCTGCAGCAGATGCACCAAAGACTTCCCCTTCATGTGCAATGATCTTGCGAAGAACATCCTTTGTGATCTCAAACACTTTCTTAGGCGTAACATCCTTTACCAACAGATAAAAGCCTGTCTGGCATCCCATTGGTCCAAAATAGATCACAGAATTTGCAATCTCTGAATTACGGATATATGTTGCAAACATGTGCTCTACAGAATGCATATCGGCATTGCTCATATAATCCCCTTTGTTTGGTCTTCTTGTACGAAGATCATAGGTTGTGATATCACCATCTTTTCTTGAAATATAAAATCCCGGCATTAATACATCATGATTGATTGTAAAACTTGTAATTCGATCCATTTGTTATCATCCTTTCCTGCTATTTTCCTGAATATCCTTTCTTTTGCTCAGAACAGTTTTTGTGTGATGTTTGAAAAATCCCATTCACAGAACTACTTTCTTCCTGCTCTTTGAAAACTCTATTCCATGTCTGTCTCTGCTTTTTCTTTATACTTTTGCTTCTTAGAAAACCTTCTCTGCTTTGCAAAGTATGCTTTTGGACAAGACACTCTATCATTTAGAATAGCATTTTTTTTTCAAACAATCAAATTTTCCCGCTACGGATTTTCGTTTACATACACTACGGTTTTTTCATTTACACTCACTACGTTTTTTCCATTTATTGATACAGTCGTTCATATTGCGGCAGTTTCTTCCATTCTTTGCTGTTTTGCAATAATTCCATGATATCTTTACATGTCTGCAGAAACAGCCTGCCCTTTTGATCCTTTGCCTCAAATGTATAGGCAATCTGATTGCATTGGATCGTCTTACTGTAATCCCCATATGATACCGTAAGTTCGATCGATAAAGACGGACTCGACATAGAACCCGGATTCGGATCATAACGATCCGGGTAAGAATCCATATCCATCTGTCGGATCTTCTCCCATATCTGCTTTCTCTGTGCTTTTGATACAGCTAATTTCGTCGTATAACGCTCCGGGTGCTTTGCTCTCTGATCTTTGACCAGGACTTTGCTCGCACTGTCATAGAACATATTATTTTCTGTTCCGAAAGAAAAATAAAACGAAAAATCTTCCGGCATCTGATTCGAACGATCATACCGGATAATCCCAAAAAGAATTACACAACTGATCACGATAAAGCAGACAGGCATCCATAAATATCCGATTGTTTCCTTGTCTTTTCCCGATATTCCATATGATTTTTGCTGCATATTATCCCCCTATTACGCTTTTATAACTTTTATGTAGCAAGCCATTGTTTACACCATTGTGCTGTACTTGTACATTGCAGATACGGGCTTTGTATTTTTATGCCTGACACTTTTTAGCCATTTAACATTTAATACTCTTTATCTGCCTTTTTGATCCAGTCACAAACCCGTTTCAGATCGGATTCTGCCACTTCAAAGTGATCTCCTGTATTATATTTTCCATATTGATAAAATATGCATTCTTTTCCGCTGCAATATACACCAAGAATCCATTTTTCCTTCTGGCGGTTCTCTATTGTAAGATAATAACAATCTGCCGGTTTTTTAGAAGATATTTCATCCCAGCTTACCTCATGTGCATTGAATCCATCTTCTTCACCCGCCTTTGGTTCCTTACTATTCTGGGTGATTTTTTTAATCGCCTGCAGGATATTGGCTTTTTCCTGCTCTTTGGTATAGATTGCCACGATCCGATCGGTATTTTCTTTGCTTCTTGCCCTATAGCGTTCCAGTGTAACGGAACGGATATCCTCTCCCTTTTGAATTGCAAATTTGTCTTTTAAGACGTCTTTTCCTTTTAGTCCCTGCCATGCAAATACATATTTTGCAATCGCCATATTTTCATCTTTGTCTTTTAATATGTAATAGCAATAACTCTTACGGTCTGACAACTGATATACCTTCCATGTCTTTTCTTTTTGGTTATGATAAGGTGCACACGCATAGCATACAATTGCCGTTCCTGTATTGCCACCCTGTTTTTGTTCCAATGTATACGAAGTTTTTTTGTATGCCACTTTACGCAATGCATTTTTCTGTGTGCTGCTCAGATAGCGTATCAGATAAATGTATTCTTTCTTTTCCTGCCTGATCGTACCTCTCAATACATCTATACCATATTTACTGCCATCCGTGCTTCCCTCCTGATAGAGCTTTTCAATCATTTTGGTTGTATTGCTAACACGATTCTTATTCCGGTATTGCATAAAGAACATACCGATTGCAACAACAAACACGACCATAATGGCTAACGATACCATATGTGCTTTTCTGCGTGGATTCGGTATATCCATTTTTCTGATCTTTTCATAGATCCTGTCCTCAAAAGAGTCCCTCTCCTCTTCCTGATATACAGGTAATGTCTCTTTCTTTTCCTGCTGATAAATTTGCAATGCCTCTTTGATCACTTTGTCTTTTCTTCTCATCGCAACCCCTCCAAACTTTTTAATAACTGCTGTCTGCCCCGATGAATTTGTGAACGCACTGTGTTGTATGAGCGGTTTAGCACATCCGCGATTTCTCTTGGTTTCATTTCATTCAGGTAATATAATGTTAAAATTTCCCGGTAATCGTGATCCATCGTATCGATTGCATACAATACCCTCTTTACTTCTTCGCTGTCACAAACAACCTTTTCTAAATCAAATGCATCGATTGGTTCGACGATCAGTTCTTCATAGGAGATTCCTGCCTTTTGGTTCTTCCGATACAGATCAATGGCTGCATTCCGAACAACTGTCTGCATATAGGCTTTCGTCCGATAATCCTCAATATCTCCAAGCTTATCCATATGGCGCGATATTGCCAATATGCTGTTTTGTACAGCGTCTTCGGCATCTTCTTTCCGATGCAATATACTCATGGCAATCTGCATCATACTCTTTTGATGATACCGATATAAATCCGCCAGTTTTTGCCGTTCTTGTTCCTCCCAGCTCTTCTTTTTTCCAATCCCCAAACATTTCCCTTCTTTCTTTGCTCTTTTGCTTTATCAGGCGTTCTGTTATATATAACGCAATGATTTGCCAAAGTGATGCATTTTTTTCTTAATTTTACACTATTTGAGTAAATGACGCGAGCAGAGCTTGAATAAGAATTTTACAATTCAAGAAATGCCGGAACAATTCCGGTCAAAACACTACTACAAAACGGACATTGTCCCTGCTATACAGCAAAAATGGAGAAATACCATTTCTGATATTTCTCCATTTTTATTTTTAGATTTGAACCGGCTCTTCAAAGTGAACTATTTTTTTAGTTTTTAACTCAGTTTTCGACATAGAACTCTATTATTGAACAGTTTTTTGACAATGCTTCTTTCTCAATCTGTGTTAGCAATCTGTCAATGCCTCTGATCAAGAAAGTTTTTCTACACCAAGTGTTACTTTCTCACCATTGATGCTCCACTCTTTTGTAAAGCCTGCTGCCTTGTCATAAGTAATTTCGTCTGCCATAACTTCTGACTTGATCTGTGCTTCGTTCTTCTGAACGATTTCTTTGACCTTATCATTATCCTGCATGGACACACGGATATGATCCATAACTTCAAAGCCTGCATCCTTACGCATTGTCTGTACTTTACTGATCACTTCACGGACAAAGCCTTCTTCAAGAAGCTCCGGTGTCAGGTTCGTATCAAGAACAACTGTAATGCCATGATCACTATCTGAAATGTATCCCTCCATCTGAGCTGCCTCGATCAGAAGATCATCCTTTTCTAACGCTTCTTCCTTACCATCTACTGTGATCGTAAGATTTCCTTTTTCGTTTAATTCTGCCATAGCAGCCTGACCATCCAGTGAAGCAAGAATCTCACGGACTGCATTAATGTTCTTACCAAAGCGGCGGCCAAGAGTCTTTAACTGTGGCTTAAAGCTATATGTGGTCAGTTTGCTGACATCAGCGGTAAATTCTGCTTCCTTTACATTTAACTCATCACGGATGATATCCATATAGAAGTCAGAAAGCTCTTTGTCTGCTTTGACATACATCTTGCCAATCGGCTGACGGTTCTTGATATTTGCTGTATTACGGCAGGCACGTCCAAGTACAACAGCCTCTAATACTTCTTCCATATCTTCTTCTAACTTTGTATCGATCCAGTCTTCTTTGACTTCAGGGAAGTCACAAAGATGTACACTTTCCGGTGCATTTGCATCAATAGAGCATACCAGATTACGATAAATGTCTTCTGTCATAAATGGGATCATTGGTGCTGCTGCCTTTGAGATCGTTACAAGAGCAGTATACAATGTCATATACGCATTGATCTTATCCTGTTCCATTCCCTTTGCCCAGAAACGGTCACGACAGCGTCTTACATACCAGTTACTCATTTCATCGACAAAATCCTGTAATGCTCTTGCTGTCTCAGGAATCTTATAGGCTGCAAGATTTTCATCAACAGCTTTTACGGTACTGTTTAAGCGGGAAAGCAGCCATTTGTCCATAACAGGAAGTTTGTCATAATCCAATGTGTATTTTGTTGCATCAAATTCATCAATATTAGCATACAATACGAAGAATGCATAAGTATTCCATAAAGTACCCATAAACTTACGCTGTCCTTCCTGTACGGCTTTGCCATGAAAACGGTTTGGAAGCCATGGAGCACTGTTTACATAGAAGTACCAACGGATTGCATCTGCACCGTATTTTTCAAGAGCATCAAACGGATCTACTGCATTTCCTTTTGATTTACTCATCTTCTGGCCATTTTCATCCTGCACATGACCCAATACGATAACATTTTCGTATGGTGCTTTGTTAAACAGAAGCGTTGACTCTGCCATCAATGAATAGAACCATCCTCTTGTCTGGTCAACTGCCTCTGAAATGAACTGTGCCGGGAACTGCTTCTCAAAGAGATCTTTGTTCTCAAACGGATAATGATGCTGTGCAAACGGCATTGCTCCGGAATCGAACCAGCAGTCAATAACTTCCGGTACACGATGCATGGTCTTGCCACAATCCGGGCAGGTAAATGTCACTTCATCAATATATGGACGATGTAATTCCACTTTCGCATCTTCCGGATTACCACTGCGCTGTGCAAGCTCTGCACGGCTTCCGATCGATTCCTGATGGCCACAGCCTTCACACTCCCATACGTTTAAAGGAGTTCCCCAATAACGGTTACGGCTGATACCCCAGTCCTGAATATTCTCTAACCAGTTACCGAAACGACCTTTACCGATGGATTCAGGAATCCAGTTGACGGTATTGTTGTTGCGTACCAGATCATCCTTAACTTCTGTCATTTTGATAAACCATGATTCACGTGCATAGTAGATCAGCGGTGTATCACATCTCCAGCAATGCGGGTAATCATGTTCGAATTTTGGTGCATCAAATAATTTACCATCTTTATCGAGATCCTTTAACACTTCAGGATCTGCTTTCTTTACAAATAAGCCGGCAAACGGTGTTTCTTCTGTCATTTCACCTTTACCGTTTACAAACTGTACAAACGGGAGATCATAATTACGTCCGACATTCGCATCATCTTCACCGAATGCAGGTGCGATATGAACGATACCGGTACCATCTGACATCGTAACGTAAGTATCGCAGGTTACAAAGAATCCCTTCTTATGCTGCTTATCCGCTACTTCTTTTGCACATGCATATAATGGCTCATATTCTTTATACTCTAAGTCCTTACCGGTAAATGTTTCTAATACTTCATATGCTTCTACGTCTTCTTCTTTGTTTGCAAGCTTACCAAGCACTGTATCAAGAAGAGCTTTTGCCATATAGTAAGTATAGCCATCTGCAGCTTTTACTTTACAATAGATTTCATCCGGGTTGACACAAAGTGCAACGTTTGATGGAAGTGTCCAAGGAGTTGTCGTCCATGCAAGGAAATAAGCATCTTCTCCAACCACTTTAAAACGTACAACAGCGGAACGTTCTTTGACTAATTTATATCCCTGTGCTACTTCCTGTGAAGAAAGAGGTGTTCCGCATCTTGGACAGTAAGGTACGATCTTAAAGCCTTTGTATAAGAGATTCTTATTCCAGATCTCTTTTAATGCCCACCACTCTGACTCAATGAAATTGTCATCGTAAGTAACATATGGATTATCCATATCTGCGCAGAAACCAACTGTGCCGGAAAAGTCTTCCCACATTCCTTTGTATTTCCATACAGACTCTTTACATTTCTTGATGAATGGCTCCATTCCATATTCTTCAATCTGCTCTTTGCCATCCAGACCAAGCATCTTTTCTACTTCAAGCTCTACAGGAAGACCATGGGTATCCCATCCTGCTTTACGTGGAACCATATAACCTTTCATGGTCTTATATCGTGGGATCATATCCTTGATAACACGAGTCAGGACATGACCGATATGCGGCTTACCATTTGCAGTAGGAGGTCCATCATAGAATGTGTAAGTAGGATTTCCCTCCCTTGCTTTCATTGATTTTTCAAAGATTTTCTGATTGCGCCAAAACTTGCCGACATTTTTCTCACGGTCAACAAAGTTTAAGTTCGTCGAAACTTTCTCGTACATAGTTACTCTTTCCTTTCTTTTTATGATTTTGCCTGATAAAAAACTTTAAAAGATTGCAATGTAAATGATTTCCCAATAAAGACCGGGAAGAAAAAACAAAAAAAGCTTCCATCCCAAAACAGGATGAAAGCCGTTACAATCATAAACCACCTATTCTGATGTACCTTCGATACACAACCCATATAACGGTGGGAACCGTCGTAATGTACTCAATTCCTTTTTCCATCCGAAGCTTCGGAGTGATCTTCACAATCCGGTACTCTGCATCCGGTTCTCACTATCCCGGATTCACTTTGCCTTTTCCCAAAAAGCTACTGTCTCCATCAACGCTTTTATCAACACAAGATATATTTCATAATATAACCTGCTTTTTCATTTGTCAAGACCGTTTCTTCCCGGAATGCATTCTTTCCATTGTCTGCTGACCTTTTAGTTCAAATGCATTCTTTCTATTGTCTAGCTGACTTTTTAACCTGACCGCATTCTTTTTCTGCATGACAGTCGTTTTTCCTGATATTATTTTTCTTCAAGGATAGCTCTTGCAACATGCACACCACTTGCCGAAGCATGTGAAAGCGAATGCGTCACCCCACTGCAATCACCGATGATATACAAGCCTTTATGTGCTGTCTCTAAGTTACGGTCAAGTTCTACTTCCATATTATAGAACTTAACTTCGACACCATATAATAACGTATCGTCATTTGCCGTACCCGGTGCGATCTTATCAAGTGCATAGATCATCTCGATAATTCCGTCTAAGATACGCTTTGGCATAACAAGACTTAAATCACCCGGTGTTGCCTTTAATGTCGGCGTTACAAAGCTTTCCTCGATTCGGCGTGCATTGCTGCGTCGTCCACGGATCAGATCGCCGAAACGCTGTACTAAAACACCGCCACCTAACATATTGGAAAGTCTGGCGATACTCTCACCATATCCATTACTGTCGCGGAACGGCTCTGAAAAATGCTTGGCAACCAAAAGTGCAAAGTTTGTATTTGCCGTGTGCTTTGCCGGATCTTCATAACTGTGTCCGTTTACCGTTACAATACCGTTCGTGTTCTCATTAACCACAACGCCATGCGGATTCATACAGAATGTACGAACCAGATCTTCAAACTTCTCCGTGCGATATACAATCTTGCTTTCATATAATTCATCGGTCAGATGCGAAAATACTTCTGCCGGAAGTTCGACACGGACACCGATATCCACACGATTGGATTTTGTTTTGATCTCCAGATCACTGCAAAGTTTTTCTGCCCATTTACTTCCGCTTCTTCCTGCGGAAACGATACATTTACTACAGCTGTAGTTTTTATCTGCTGTAGATACTACATAACCCTCTTCTGTCTTTTGAACACTTTCTACATAAGTATCAAAATAAAAGTCTGCTTTTGAACTTAATTCTTTGTACATATTCTGTAACACGATATAATTGATATCTGTTCCCAGATGACGTACTGACGCATCCAGAAGATGAAGTCCGTTTTGTAAACAAAGTTTCTTAATGTGCGTATTGGTTGTGGAATACAGCTTTGTGCCTTCCCCACCGTATTTTACATTCAGATCATCTACATAATGCATCAGCTCCATGGCCTTTTCTTTCCCGATATATTCATAAAGCGTGCCACCGAACTGATTGGTAATATTGTATTTTCCATCGGAGAATGCACCTGCTCCGCCAAAACCATTCATAATCGAACAGCTCTTGCAATTAATACATGATTTAATCTTATCTCCATCGATCGGACATTTTCTCTTTTCCAATGCATGGCCGCCCTCTAAGACTGCGATACGCAGATCACTTTTTTCTTTTGTCAGTTCATATGCCGCAAAAATACCTCCCGGTCCGGCTCCAATAATGATCACATCATAATCCATCTACAAGTACCTCCTCACTCTGTAAAGCTTTCCTATGACAAGCCTGTTTCTTTGTTTATACAATCTAAGCAACCTTTACATTATAATATAGAACGCCTTTCTAATCAATCATTTTTCTCATAAAACAAAATAGAAAATGCGTCTTATTAATGTTTTTGATCTGCGTTTCTATTTCTTTTCTTTTTTGGAGCACTGTTTCACCTGATAAGAATTTTTAAGATTTTTTTCTTTTTTGCCCTGATTATGGGCGCTCTCATCTGATATAGGGGCAAGGCCAGTTCTG
>OGKR01000452.1_pt1 | contig 44486 bp, 48 predicted proteins | sample 1572431 | NCBI WGS metagenome assembly OGKR01 (sample SAMEA2582079, study PRJEB24529) | metagenome | biome: Human gut stool | place: China | collected 2011 | reverse complement strand
TATAAGTCCACACCCATTTGGCGTTGACCTTATATTTCTCTGCAATTTCTTCAGCGGTATAATACTCGGTGATGCCGAAATCTTCTTTGGGCATTATACGTTCATAAGGTTTGGTTTTCATCATCAGTTCGATGTCCGCACGGCGGATGAGCGACTTCTTGCCGCTGATGCGTGAAGCCCGAAGTTTCGATTCCTTTACCAATTTATATATGTATTGCCGAGTTACGCCCATCAGTTTTGCTGCTTGGGCAAAAGAGAAGAAATCCTGTCCCTCGGCGGCTTGTCGAGGTTGTAGCAACTCTTGCGAGCGTTTCAACTGCCGCTTGCGTTCCCGGATGCGTTCTTTGTAGCCAAGATTGGAACACTGATGGCTACAATAGCAGGTCGTTGTCTTTTGGGCTATAAATGGCTTTCCACACCATTGACAAATCTTTCTTACTTCCATATTTTCCTTGTTTACATTGGGGATAATTTCTCCTTATTTCTCCCGGATTTTGCCAACACATGTAAACCATTGTCAACACACGTCAACTAATGCGTCACTGTGACATTCGGGCTAACCGTGAATTTCTGTCGCGGTAGAAATATGATAGAAAAATATAGATAAAAACCGTTATCTCCAAATACGGACTGGAAAGTGTTAAAATATAAAAGTCGCTGAAATACAGCGACTTTATTCTAAATGGTTATAGTTAGTTATGGCTGTTTACAAGCCATCACTTGCCATGACAGCATATTTACATCACTGATTATCAGTGACTATTCATTTTAATCGGTACAACCTCTGTTTTTACAAGTACACAGAATGTAGGGACAAATGCAAATCATTGTGTTTCATAATTTTGCATATACATGTTGTACCGCCTCTTTTCAGTCCTTTTGTGGAATGTCCGCTATCAGATACAACGTGTTGAATGATAGTGGATTTCCGCATGGATGTTACAGAACGCTTGTTGAATGCAAAAGTAGTGTTTTTCTTGGAATTTCTGCGGTTTGCATCGGAATTTTTGCGCTCCGATTATTTTGGGTACTTGATTCGTTGTAAAAAGTGTAGCGAAACTAAATTATTCGCTTGAAAAAGTGTAGGATGGTGCTTGTGTACTTTAGTTTATATGGTTTTGAATCTTATTATACCTTGTCTGATATAATAATGTTGGTGATAAAATAAATTATACCTCTTGTGGTATAATGTGAGATATTTGTATTAATTTTGCACCCGAAAAGGTATAAATAAAGTGTAAACCGAGTGGAAAATTAAACTTATTTGATTTGTTCTGAGGTGCAGCCTTTATTGTAAAATTATGGATTTTAAACGTTGAATGCTTATGAACAATCTTTCTATTACAGTTAAGATGCTGCGAAAGCAGTATAATCTGACACAAGAAGAGCTCTCGTTGAAGTCGGGGGTTGGATTGCGCTTTGTGCGAGACCTTGAACAAGGAAAGGAAACGCTGCGCCTTGATAAGGTGAACCAGCTCCTTGACTTCTTCAATTATGAAATGGTTGCTACTGTAAAACATGATAATCAATGAGACAAGCCCGTATATTTTATAAAGACCAGTTGGCAGGGATTCTAACAGAAAACGATGCCGGATATGAGTTCCGTTATTTGTCGGAATATCTCTCTTTGGATACAGCAAAGGCTGTCAGTTTGACATTGCCATTGCAGGAAAAAGTATATACAAGTTCTGTACTATTCCCGTTTTTCGATGGTTTGATTCCTGAAGGATGGTTGCTGGATGTTGCATTGCGGAATACAGACATCAGTATTCTTGACCGAATGTCGTTGTTGCTGACATGCTGTAAGGATTGTATTGGAGCAGTAAGCGTTATTCCAATGGAAGAAAAGGAGGGAACCCATGTGTAATTGCTTATATTGTTATCGTCCGCTCCTGAAGGGGGAAAAGGATATGCACACGGCTTGCATAAAGAAGTTCTTCGGAACAACAACATTGCCCGTTCTTGATTACACAACAGAGCAATTTGACCAGCTTGCTCTGCAAATCATCCAAGACCAAACTTCTTTGACTGGTGTTCAGCCGAAGTTGTCCTTGCACCTAAATGAGCATGAGGGAAGCAAGCGATTGACTATTGTCGGGCTGTGGGGCGGTTATATATGTAAACCACAGACCTCGCAATATGAAATGATGCCGGAGGTGGAGGATTTGACCATGCACCTTGCAGAGATGGCACGTATTGAGGTGGTTCCTCATACACTGATGCGGATGGCAGATGATACATTATGCTATCTTACCCGCAGAATTGACAGAACTTCTGCCGGTGAGAAGATAGCAATGGAAGATATGTGCCAACTGACGGAAAGGCAAACGGAACATAAGTACAAGAGTAGCTATGAGCGTATCGGTAAGGCTGTTTTGAAATACTCGTCTTTGCCCAAAATGGATGTTACCAATTTCTTCGAGTTGGTGCTTTTTTCTTGGCTGACAGGAAATAACGATATGCACTTGAAAAATTTCTCTTTGTATGAAGTAGGGGATAAGATACGCTTGACACCTGCTTACGATTTGCTAAATGCAGCTATCATCAATCCCAAAGATGATGAAGAGTTGGCATTAACCTTGAATGGTCGGAAGAAAAAGCTTCAGAGGGAGGATTTTTTCAAATCAGCAGCTACTTTGGGTATAGAGAATGTGGTTATAGAACGATTGATAAATAAGTATATCAAACTATTGCCTAAGTTCGAGACTGTCATTCAAAACTCTTTTCTAAGTGCTGAATTGAAGGAAAAGTATAGCGAATTGTTGAAAGAACGGTTTGCGAGGCTTTCACAAGAACTATAAAACTGTCTGATGTTTACTTGGTTATATGGAAATTTAGATGTATTTTTGTTCATAATTTAACGAGTATAAATTGAATGAGCATGTTGAATAATCGACAAATAGTGATGAATAGGATTAAAGTGGTGCTTGCAGAAAAGCAAAGAACCAATAGATGGTTGGCGGAACAAATGGGCAAATCTGAGAATACAATTTCAAGATGGTGTTCGAATAAGTCGCAGCCTTCTATTGTGCAATTACAAGAGGTTGCCAACTTGTTAGATGTTGATGTTCGTGTATTATTAAAATCACAGAAAGAGTAATTTGTAATGTCAAAACGTATTGATTATATAATAGATGATATCAAGGAACAGTATCTTGAAAATGATAATAATATACCTTGGATTATCGGATTTAGCGGAGGTAAGGATAGTACGGTTGTCCTAACTTTGGTATGGAGAGCGTTGCTTGCTATACGAAAGGAGCTGGGAAACATTGCCCTTGTTCGACAAGTGTATGTTGTAAACAATGATACACTAGTTGAGAATCCGATCATCACTGATTATATTGTCGAGGTGATGGATAGAATTCAATCAGCCGCTATCGAACAGAAATTGCCAATCAATGTTCAAACAACAGTTCCGAAATTAGAGGATAGTTTTTGGATTAGTTTCTTGGGTAAGGGATACCCTGTACCTAATAACACTTTCAGATGGTGTACTGATAGATTAAAGATTAAGCCTACTACGCAATTTATATTGGATAAGGTGGATGCAATGGGAGAAGCAATTGTACTTATTGGTACACGTCTTACAGAGAGTGCTACTCGTGCCAAATCTATACGCCGCCATGAAATCAAGGGTAAACGTCTGACAAAACATCCTCTAAATCCCAATACTTATACATACCCTCCAATTAAGGATTTATATTTAGAGGAGGTTTGGTATATTCTTAATAACGAGCCTTCGCCTTGGGGATATGATAATAAGAAGTTGTTTCAAATTTATGCTGATGCAACAGCTGATGATTATGAGTGTCCAACTGTGATAACTGATAAAACTCAACCTTCTTGTGGTCAGAGTCGATTTGGTTGTTGGGTATGTACTGTTGTGAAGGAAGATAAATCAATGAAGGCTCTTATTAACAATGGCAACCAGTGGATGGCTCCTCTATTAAAGTATAGAGATGAAATGGTGGCAGGTCGTAACATATCGGAGAATCGATATGCAACACGCCGAAATGGACAAGCCGCACAAGATGCAGATGGACACAATCAAGGTAATTATACTTTTGAATATCGTTGTGAAATGCTTCGTAAATTATTGGAGTTACAGCGAGATATGCAGCAGGTTAAGCCACATATGGAGTTGATTTCAAACCAAGAATTAGTCGCAATTCAAATTAATTGGTATCGAGATGGTTTTTTCTCACCTAAAATAACAGACATTTATAATGAGGTATACAATCGAAATATGCCTTTTGAGAATATGCAATACCAAGAGCGTTTGATTCTTGAAAAGGTTTGTATAGAACATCCTGAAGATTATCATTTGATTAATGACCTAGTGTCGCTTCAAAAAAGTAAGACTATTTTAATGAATAACAATGGTCTTCAAGGAGATATAGAGAAACGATTAGATAACTACCTCAATCAACAATAAAATATGTTTATCGAGTCTATAATATTACATAATTACAGAGCGTATAGAGGGCATAACAAAACCTCTTTTAAGCCAGATACAAAGAATATATTTCTTGTAGCTGGCAATAATGGTTTTGGTAAGACGACATTCCTTACGTCACTTGTGTGGTGTCTATACGGTAAACTAATGGTAGATGTTGATGAGAAGTTTAGGAAAGACATCAACGATGCTCAAGGATATAAGAATTATGCTCGTCAGAGTCTACATAAGGAGCTAGCAAATGCTGTTAACGCATATGAAGTTAGTTTAGAAGAACGAAAACAAATTGTAAAGCACGGTTATTCTTCAGATAGCGAATACATAAAAGAAGATTCTCAGTACTATGTAGAAATCAGTCTAACGGATGTATTTATTCCATCTATACCTTGCCGAACTATAACCATTCGTAGAACCTATGATTATTTTCTTGACATAGAGTCTATTGAAGTTTTGATTGACGGTCAGGTTAATGAACTGGCCAAAGAGGTTGGCTATGATATTTTTATTAACGACTTTATTCTGTCAAAAGATATTGCAAAGTTCTTCTTCTTTGATGCCGAAAAGATTGTTAATCTTGCCGAAGTAAAGTCTATTGATGAGAAGCGTCGTTTGAGTACTGCATACAGTGAGGTTTTGGGTATTAAAAAGTATGAGGATATTAAACGAAATCTTGAAAATCTTCGACTTAAATTTAGACGAAGTGCCGGTTCAACCGCAAGTAAGGCTAAGTTGGATAAACTTACTAACAGTGTCGCTGATATAGAGGTTAAAATTAAAACCAAAGAAGCGGAGCGCGAAAATGTAGATAGTCAAATCCAACAATATAGAACCGAGTCTGCTCAATTGCAAGAACGATTGATTCGAGAAGGTAATGCAATAAGTGTCGAAGAACTGAAAAAACAAAAAGAATTGCTTGTTGCACTAAAAGACAAAGATACGAAACTAAAAAACCAATTACGTGACATGTTGGATATAGCACCTTTTGCTATATCAGGAAAATTATTTGCCAATTTGATGAGGCAAGTTGCAGTAGAGAAAGATGTCAAAATGTCTGCGGCAAGTTGTACTGCAATTAATTCAGCGTTGCAATCTACCCACACTCAAATTACAGAAGCTGTAGCCACTTTAAAATTTTCTACTTCACAAAAGCAAGCAATTGAGCATATAATAGCTGATGTGTTTGCTAAAAATATTCTTGACATAAGTGATGCTACTATTGATGATGTCAAGATGCTAGTTGATTATACTGATGATGAAGCTAATGAGTTCCAAGCGTTATTTGACAATATTAGATACTCTTTTAGTACCATATTCAAGCAGTTAGTAAAGGATATTAAAAATAACGCATTGTTCCTAGCCAAAACACAACGTAAGATTGTGGAGGCTGAATATGATGATGGCAATGCAAATGTCAAAGAAATAAGGATGCGTAAGGCTGAGGTTGATGAATTGTTGGCACAGCTAGATATTCAAACACGCCAATTGTCTGAACAAATTGGAACACTCAATAAAGATATCAAAGTACTAAAGAAACAATTATCAGAGGTTACGAAAAATGTTAGAGTTGATAAATCTGATAAGGAGAAAGATATTATTGCAGAGCGACTTATTGGCGAATTGACTACTTTTTTATTTGAATTGCGAGCAAAACGTAAGTTCTCGTTAGAGCAGAAGATACTGGCTGGTATTGATGTGTTGATGCACAAAGCTGATTTTATACACAATGTGCGAATTGATTTGCAGGATGATATTATTGAAATTGAATTATTAGATAAAACAGGAGAAATTATTAGCAAAGAAAAGTTATCAAAGGGAGAGCAGCAGTTGTACGCAACTGCAATTCTTAATGCACTTGTTGAAGAATCAGGTATAGAGTTTCCTGTATTTATCGATAGCCCCTTGCAGAAGTTTGACAGCATTCACTCTCGCAATATTATAACAAAATTCTATCCTAGTATATCGAAGCAAGTAGTCATTTTTCCGTTGCTCGGCAAAGAGCTTTCGGAAGAGGAATATAATGCATTATTACCCAATGTTAATAGAGTTTACGTTATAGAGAATGAGGATGGTTGTTCTTCGTTCAAGAATATAGTTCCTAATAAATTATTTGAAACATTGTTATAGCTATGTTTACATCAATAAAAACATCCAGGACTAACAAAGATATTGTTACAGACCTAAGTCGAAAATTTAATCTGGGAGCTGAGAATATAATTGCTAGAATAGCATTAACATATTCTCTCTCTAAAGATCGTTTATTGTCTTTGACAGATATTGCAGATTCTCAGGGTAAGGAGTATAGTAAGAATGTTTTATTTGGAAATAACTTGCCATATTATATTGGACTTATTTGTGTAAAATATGGACTTTATAAAACGGATAAGGATATCCCTAAATACATTAAAATGCATATTGATGACGGACTGCAACTAATGAATAAAGAGTTACAAGATAATCCTAATTTAAATGGTTACGATTATCTTATAGATAAAATTACTAATGGCTTGGAAGATATAATATGTTAAGAGATGTGCATTTCAAACATAGTTATTCTTCAGGATATTATGAACCTAAGGATTTTTTCACTGAAGCACTAATTGAAAGTTCTACTTTCGATTTGGGCTTGGGATTCTTTTCATCAAGTGGAATAAGAAGTTTAGCATATGGTTTTGCCTTATTCATTGCGAATGGAGGTAAAATGCGTGTTGTTATGAACCATTTTCTTAGTAAAGAAGATAAAGAGGCAATAGAAAATGGTCAAAAGCATTTGGTTGAGAATTTTGAAAATCGTATTCTGTCAGATATTAAAAAATTGGCAAAAACACTTTCTAAGGAGGATGAACATTTTTTCCATTGTTTGTCATATCTAATTTCAATCAATAGAATTGAATTTATTGCAACTATTTCAACTAAAGGCGGGCTTGGTCACGATAAATATGGAATCTTTACTGATGATGAAGGGAATAAAGTTGCGTTTATAGGTTCTGCAAACTTTTCTCATTCTGCATTGGAACTTAATGGTGAAACTATCACTGTATTTACATCGCCAAATGACGATAAAAGAATATCAGAATACCAAACCTTGTTTGATAAATCTTGGGAAAATGATACGCCACATTTGATCCATATACCCATAGATGAGGTCAAAACTTATATTAGTGAGAATTTTTACAAAGAATCATTAAAACAGTTGCTTGGTACTAGCATAGATTTAAGAGAGGATAAATCTATCAATGATTTTTGTAAGCCTTTGTCTCAAAGGGTTCTTGACAAAATAGAATTAAAAGAGCAAGAACCTCGTTTCCCATTTCCTGAAGAAAGAACCATTCAAATAGATGCGTATAATGCGTGGATAAAAAATGGGAAAAATGGAGTATTTGCTATGGCTACCGGTTCTGGCAAAACTGTAACAGCTTTAAATTGTTTAAGGAAACAATTTAAAGAGAATGGATTCTATAAAGCAATTATTGTAGTCCCGACTCAGGCTTTAGCTATACAATGGAAACATGAAGCTGAGTCATTCAATTTCCAGAATATAATATCAACCCATACAGATAAGGATTGGAAAAATATATTAAGCCGTTATACAACAAGAAGTTTGTTGGATCAAACCAAAAATATAATTTTAATTACTACATATGCAACATTTAATCGCAGAGATATTCAGACCTTTATTGATAGAACAAAAGGAATAGAAACTTTCATTTATATTGCAGATGAAGCACATAATATAGGTTCGAAAAGTTCACTAAAACATTTGCCTGAAGCAATAAAATGGCGAATAGGGTTATCTGCAACGCCTGAGAGGGTTTATGATGATTTTGGATCTGAAAAGTTGTATGAGTTCTTTAAATCAAGACCTCCAGAGTATACGTTTCGTTATACAATGAAACAGGCTATTAATTCTGGAATTTTATGTCATTATGATTATTATCCTATTTTTGTAGAGTTGACAAGTTCTGAGATGGATGAGTATGAAAGGATATCTTCTCAGCTTAGAAAATTTATAGATTCTGATACAGGCAAGTATAAGCCTGAAGCTGAAAAATTATTATTGAAGCGCAAAAGAATTATTCATAAGGCAGAAAATAAAAAAGTTGCAATATCTGGGTTATTAGAAGATTTGAAACGGAAACGAAAACTTGATTATACTTTTGTTTTTGTGCCTGAAGGATATGAACCGGATTATTCTGAGAGTGATTCTTATCAGATTGAACAGGATGATATTCATATAATTGATGAATATGCTCAAATGTTTAAAGATCATGGATATAGTTATCACAAATATATTAGTGGTTTAGATGATGCACCTGATATACTAAAAAGTTTTGCAGATGGAGATATTCAAGTTTTGCTTTCTATGAAATGTTTAGATGAAGGAGTTGATATACCAAGAGCAGAACATGCAATTTTCTGTTCAAGTACAGGGAATCCTCGTCAATTTGTTCAGCGTCGAGGGCGTGTTTTAAGAAAAAGCAAAGAGAAGGAGAAAGCAAAAATTTGGGATTTAATAGTTACTCCACCTAATGTCGTTGAAGATGCAGAATGTATAGAGCGAAATATGTTTATTAGTGAAGTTAAAAGAATTATAAATTTTGCCGCACTTGCTGATAATCAAATAGACATATTATATGGAGAGTTAAAAGAGTATTGCGAAATATTAAGGATTGATTTATTTGCAATGCTTGAAGAAGAAAATAATAACTATAAATAATAATGCTATGGCTATACAAGACGAAATGTATAAGGCAATTGAGAAAGAAATTAATCAGACAGTTGAATCTGGAACTGAGAAAGTTTCTGTAAACTTTGAAAAAGCAAAAGAGGTTGCCAAAATGCTGACTGATCTATCAACTAGTGCTGGAGATGCAGATGCATTAACCAATCAGTATATTGCCAATATTAAAAATATATGTAACTCATAATACGTAAAATTATGATTATCAAAAATATTACTATCGAAAATTTCCAATCTTACCATGAAAGTCAGACTATGGATTTTTCTAATGGTTTGAATCTTATTATAGGTAATGGTGGAAAAGGAAAATCCAAATTATTTAATGCCTTTTATTGGGTGTTATTCGGTAAGATATATATCACTGGGATTGGTTGGTGTACAACTGACAGTCTGCCACAATCAGCAAAATTTGCAATGCAGCGTTATGAGTTCATCAATAAAAGAGCTTTATTTAAAGCACAAGTAAATGATGAAATTACTGCATCTGTACAAATAGAGATTGAAGATGATAGAGGTGTAAATTATATAATAGAACGTTCTGTCAGTGCATTAAGGCTTGACGAAAATGAGTGGGATTCTGATAATGCATGGCAAGTAAGACCTAATATGTTGAAAGTATCTTTTGATTCCAATACAGGGACAAAGGTACTTAACGATATGATGGCTGAGGATAAAATTAACGAATTATTCCCAGATGGTATAAGAAACTACATTTGGTTTCAGGGCGAATCACTTGAGAGCCTTATTAATTTTAGAAATAAAGAGACATTAAAAGCAGCCGTAAAACATATTTCTTATTTTCCTTACTATGAGAAACTTTCAGAAATAATCAGTAAGTCTAAATTGAAGATTACTGGAATTGAAAGTCGCAAATTGAAAGAAGTAAATAAGCATAATTCAAGTGTTAAAGGTTTATTGGCTGCTATTGATACTTTGAACTACAAAATTGCTAAAGAAGAAGAAAATAAAAAGCAACTTGAGACTAATATTGAAACTATCAAAATAGCTTTAGCTGATGGAGAGACAAAAATCTCAGGATTAGCGAGCTATTCAATGTTGGTAAAGAAATATAAGGATTGCGAAAATGAAATAAACAAATTCTTAACAGAAACGACTCGTGTAGATGAATTTCAGAGAGAAAAGCTTCCATCTTTATGGATTCTTCGTGGAATAGAACCGATGATTCAACAATGTAAAGACATTATTGAGAAGCATAAAGAGGAAGAATACACTGTACCCGAAAAGAAATATTTAGATAATCCTAGTCGCTCTAAGTTAGAAGAAATACTTAAGGATAAAAAATGCTTTGTGTGTGGTACTGAGTTTACAGAAGAAGATGCACCATATCATTATATAACAGAAAGACTAAGATTACAAGAAGAGTATTTAAAGGAGATGGAAGAATATACTAGCAATATGCAACTGTCTAAGCAGTTTAATATGTTTGTTGGTAAGATTCAGGATTATCCGGATTCCTTACTAATATCTTTATCAAAAATAGACAAGCAGTGGAAAGACAGTGAAGATGAACTAGAAAAATTTATGGCTCAGCGAAGAAGAAAGCAAGAGGAGAAACGCAAGTTAGACGAGCAAATAGAAGAGATAAAGAAGAGATATGGAGTGGACCCTGTAACTCAAGCAGAGACAGCAGGAATTATCAACTCTACGATACGAGCAAGTAGAAGTAATCTTGAGACTCAACAGAGGAAATTAGAAGCTTCCAAGCAGACTCTTAATAATTATCGAAGTGAATTGCGTACTGCAGAACGAGAGCTAGAAAAATTAGGAGTAAAAGATGCGACTGTTGCAAAAGTTCCAGAAACAGAATGGAAGCATATTTCAACATTCCTTGAAGATATATGTAAGAGGGTTCAGGAAAGTGCTAGAAAAGATTTGCTTCATAAAATTGAAGAAAGGGCAAACATCTTTTATGCCAAATTTACAGAACATGATAATGGATATAAAGGTAATGTAAGGATTGGTGAGGATTACTCTATTGAATTTGATGCTGGTCTTAATACTAGCCATGAGGATAGAAAAAAGATGAGCATAATAAATGCATTATTGTCTTTGAATCAAGAGGCAATGGGTATCTATTATCCATTTATAAGTGATGCTCCAACATCAAGTTTTGACTTAGAAACTACTCATAAATACTTACTTGGCATCAAGGATATATTTGGACAGTCTATAATACTGACTAAAGATGTAGATTTAGAAAGTGATAAATATCTTGATTTGCAAAGCCAAAATAATGTGTCAAGAATTTACAATTTAGAGAGTAAAATATATAGCGGAGGTTCTGATCGTGGTCAACATGAGGTCTCAACGCAAATAACAATCTTAAAATAAGGTTTATATGGAAAATATATTTGAAATTAAATTTTCATTTGAGCAAAATGTTAAGGATAATGTAATCCTTAAATTTTCTAATAAACAAGGTGGTGCTTACAATGTATTTTCATATCATTGGCAATGTTTTGTTTGGGCGGCAGTCGTTGGCTTTATACACAATGAACGTAGACCTCTGCAATCACCTATTGCTGATAGACCGTTTAGTTTGAATACAATGTGTAATAGCGGTGGCGAAAAAGATGCTGAAGCTTTATTGTGTATGTGTATCGCTAAGGTTGGTTCTCTTGACATTATGAAAGAGCCAACAAAAGCAATAGACTTGATAAATGAGTATGCTAATGGAGGTTTTTATTACATAATGAAAATGATGCAAGACCAATCAATCACAAATGATTTGGAGTGGGTTAAACAAGAAATTTTTATGAGGTAATTCATATGAAGAATAAATATACTATAATTGAAGCAGCAAAAAAAGTTCTATCTGTAACGAATAGCTTCATGTCTGTTACTGAGATTTATACACAAATTTTAGAGCATTCATTGTATGTTTTTCATGCACAGGATCCTATATCGGTTTTGAGAGGAGAACTAAGAAGTCATTCTATCGGTATAGATTTTCCTACAGCCTCTTCTAAAAAATATTTCCTTTATGATGAATCTCAGAGACGCTTTCGTTTGTTAGGAGATGAGAAGCAGGCTATTAAGAAGAATGGAAAAGAGCAAATATCATTGCGAACTGTACGGGAAATGCACCGGGAATATGTTGAAGTTTTTCGGTCGAAAATATTGAATCAACTAAAAGGTTTAAACCCATATGAATTTGAAAAATTTTGTATGAATCTTTTAGACGCATATGGTTTTATTGATTTATCTGTCACTCAGAAAAGTAGGGATGGTGGCATTGATGGGTTTGGAAAATTGAAGATAGGTTTAGCGTATATGAAAGTTGCATTTCAATGTAAAAGATGGAATGCTGGAGTTGTTGCAAGAAAAGAAATAGATGCTTTTAGAGGAGCAATTCAAGGGGAATATGAACAAGGTATCTTTTTCACGACATCCTCTTTTACGAAAGAAGCAATGAACTATTCTATCAAGCAAGGTGCAGTTCCTGTGATTCTTATAGATGGAAATATGATTGTTGATTTTATGATTGAAAAGCAATTTGGAATCGAACATGAAAATTTGCCTATTTACATAAATGCATTAGATCAAATTTTATCGTAAATAAATATGAATACTAATATTAATGTTATAGAAGGAAATCCTACAAAGAAATTTTTCATAGAAATGATTACAAGAGACATTTCTATAGAAGATGCTATTATTGATTTATTGGATAACTCTATAGATGGAGCTAATAGAATAAATCCCGAAAATTATACAGATCTTTGGATTAACTTGACAATTAACGATAAAGAGTTTGTTATTCAAGATAATTGTGGTGGCTTTTCGTTAGAAACAGCTCAAAAGTATGCTTTTAGGTTTGGGCGTCCAGAAGAAGCTCCTAAGGCTAATAATACAGTTGGGCGATTTGGTATTGGAATGAAACGTTCATTATTTAAAATAGGACGAGATTTTGCAGTAGAATCACAATGCCGAAATGACCATTTTAAAGTAGAAGTAAATGTTGATGAATGGAGTCGAAGAACCAAAAAAGTAACGACAGAAGATGGCGTAGAAACTACCATTGATGATTGGAGTTTTTCATATAAATATGTAGAAAAGCCTAATATGGCAGATGGTACTATAATTAAAATTTCAAATCTAAATAGTGAAGTTGTTGATTTATTTGCAGATGACAGTTTTCTAAACGACCTCTCTGATGATATTCAGAAATTATTAAATTTCAGTTTGTTGAAAGGAATTAAGATTACTCTTAATGGCAGAGAGCTTACAGGGAAACGTATTGATTTATTAATTTCTGAGTATAGTAAACCGTATTATGCAGATGGTATTATAGATGATGTGAATTATCGTATTATTGCTGGGTTAGGAGGTATTGGAGAACCAAAAAATTCAGGTTGGTATATATATTGTAATAATCGTCTAGTTCTTGAAGCTGACACTTCTAACATAACAGGTTGGGGAGTCCATCCACTCCCTCAATGGCATATAAATTATGTAATGTTTAGAGGAATTTTATTTCTAGATTCGGAGGAAACTTTAAATTTACCTTTAACTACTACAAAGAAAGGGGTTGATGCAACGTCTGAAGTCTATAAAGCTCTTTTACCTATAATGAAAAATGCTATGATTAAGGTATTTGAGTTTTTGAAGAAAATTCCCAAAATGGGGGATGAAGCTAATGATTATAGGCAAACTCTATGTGAGACTTTTGATAAAATTTCGGCTGTAGAACTCAAAGTATATGACTTTTCAGATTATCCTCAGAAACAGTTTTATGCACCAGAATTGGATATGGATATTATTTCAAGGAAAAAGCAATATGTTCGGATTGCATATGATGCAAACAAAGATTTAGCTGAATTGGCAAAAGAACATGCGGAGGCTAAAAATTATAAAGAGTTAGGAAATACTACTTTCGAATATTATTTAAAAATGGAAGATATTAGAAATGAAGAGTCCAACTGTTCTGAATTATGAAATACGACCTTGTAAATTTGCCGAAAGGCGAATGCTTTTAGCATCATTTGCTCGTATTATTGGAGTATTCAAACAACAATACCAATATGTGGGGTTTGGTGGTCTGTCTTTTACAGACTTTAAGTTATTCCATCGTGAATTACACATTAATACAATGTATAGTATTGAAGGAGAGTATTGTAAGCCAAAATTGGAATTCAATAAACCATATTCGTGTATTTCAATTTTACATGGGCATTCATCAGATATGCTTTCATCGATAGATTTAAGTAAACCTAGTATCATTTGGTTGGATTATGACAATGTTTTATCTATGGATATATTTACAGATCTGGAGTTGGTTCTTCATGCAATACCTAGAGGCAGTATTTATATAATGTCATGTAATAGACAATTGCGTAAAGATAAAGAAACACCATATTCCAATGATGAATTAAGAGATTTGTACGGTAGCTTAGTACCTTTTGATATTCAAGAAAATTGTTGTACTGATGCAAATTCTTCTTATACCATAAAGAAAATGATAGATAATCATTGTAATAAAATATTAAGGGATAGGAATAAATTAGGTGAAAACTTGATGTACAAATCTTTATACAACATCAAATATAGCGAATATAGGGGAGCGAGAATGTTTACGTGTGGAGGAATAGTGCTAAATAAAAACGATCAAGATTTAAATTTAAACCTTGAAGATTTTGATTATATATCAACAGTACATCCATACGAAATTGATATTCCTAATTTGACGTATAGAGAAGCTAGTCATTTAAATCAGATTTTAGATGTTCCTGATAAGGAGTGCGATATAGTTCAGAAAGGTATTGTCTCATCAGAGGATGTTAGCAAATATAAAAAGATTTATAGATTTATTCCTAATTTTTACGATGTTAGAATATAGAAATAAAGATATTGAGCCATGTAGGTTAGAACTAAAGATTGAGTTTATTAGAATATAATTATGTCACAAGATATTCAATTTATATTATACAATCTTCCAGAAAAGGATGGGAAGGTGCAGGTAATCATCAGATATGAAACCCTTTGGTGTACTCAAAAGGCGATGGCTCAACTTTTTGGTGTGGATAGGACAGTCATTTCCAAACACCTCAAAAATATATTCGAGTCATCTGAGTTACAACAGGATTCAGTATGTGCAAAATTTGCACATACTGCTGAAGATGGCAAAATATATAACACACAGTTTTATAATCTTGATGCTGTTATCTCGGTTGGTTATCGGGTAAATTCGTTGCAAGCCACTCGCTTTCGTCAATGGGCTACTAAAATCTTGAATGAATACATTAAAAAGGGGTTTGTGCTTGACGATGATCGCTTAAAGCAAGGAACAGCAGTATTCGGAAAAGATTATTTCCGTGAATTGCTTGAAAGGGTTCGCTCTATCCGTACCAGTGAACGGCGTATATGGCAGCAGATTACCGACATATATGCAGAATGCAGTATTGACTATGACAAGAACTCGCCTACCACACACGATTTCTATGCCATGATACAGAATCGCTTTCATTATGCCATTACAGGGCAAACGGCAGCAGAAATCATCTACAATAAGGCTGATCATACCCAAGAACACATGGGACTGACCACATGGAAGAATGCTCCCGATGGGCGTATCTTGAAATCGGATGTATCAATAGCCAAAAACTATTTGCAGGAAAATGAAATCCGTCGGTTGGAACGTGCCGTAACGGGATATTTCGATTATATTGAAGATCTCATAGAGCGTGAGAATACGTTTAATATGGAGCAGTTTGCAGCCAGTGTCAATGAGTTCCTGACTTTCCGCAAATATCAGATATTGCCAGACAAAGGGCGAATATCTGCGGCACAAGCCAAGGCAAAGGCAGAAAGCGAATACGATATTTTCAATAAAACCCAACGGATTGATTCTGATTTTGATGAGCAAATTAAAAAGATGTTAGAATAAGGAGAGGAAAAAGACCTCTCCTTAACTCTAAACCCAAGTATCAGACATTCAAATCTTTCATCGCCAATCCATAGTTTTCCTGCCCGAACAAGTCTTGATGGATAAGTTTCAAGCCGAGCGTCTGGTAATACTTGTAGTCATCACCTTCGGTGCAGAGGTATTTGTAACCGTAGCGTGGCATGTACTCCTTGAAGAAACGAGCCAAGTCTTTCAGGCTTTCGGCTTGGTTCTTCTTGAAGTTGCTGCGCACAATGATGATGCTCCAGTCGGGGAAGTTGCCTCTTCCATCGCTGTACTCCCAAAAGCGGATGTAGCAGTCCAAATCACGCTCATGGATGTCCACACAGAAGCCATTGGCATTTTGCATCACGCTACAACTGTTTTTGTAGCCGAACTTCTCACACAAATAGAGGTTGAAATCAAGAATCAAATCGTTTTGTAACATAATTAATTGAATTTAAAAAGTTAATAAATAGTGAATTATAAATGAAAGCCTCGCTTGCGCTTAGCCTTTTTCTTTTTCATCAGGCGATTGAACTCAGCATCTTCTGCGGCAGTGGCATCGTAGGATGAACTGCTATTCAACAGACCGAGACTGATACTTGAACCATTATCGAATTGTGAAACGCTTTGCTGCACTTCTTCATCTTTATTCGTGAATCCTTGCTTTGGGTATTTAAATGAGGACTCCCAAGCATTCTGCTCCAATCGGTTGTCGATATTCAAATAGCTGAACTCCCGGCTGACTTTTGAACCGGAGAAAGAAAAACCGTTATACTCAAACTTGATACCCTGTATTTCTCTTGTAGTCCGGCTGACCTTGAATTTCATATCAATGCCACGGTCGGCAAGGGCTTCTTTCAGTTCATCCCAATTTTGAGCTTTGGGCAGTTCCTCTTTCAACGCCTTGTATATCTCATGTTTTGCCCGGTCGTATGGGCGCAAGCGTTCCTCCTTGATATGGTCTTTGCCGTTGGCAAAATGTAATCGGTATTTTGCCGTCAGCATCTTACACGCCTTTTCATTTCTGCGGAAGTCGTTCTTGTCGCTAATCGTTTTACCGTCATTGTCCACCCGATTGAAAACGATGTGACAATGCGGATGTTCACGGTCAATATGCCGGGCGATGATGTTCTGCGTGTTTTCGATGCCCATCAGTTTCATGTAGTCGTGGGCGATTTGCAACATCAACGCATCATCAGACTTCAGGTGTTCGCCATCTTCAGGAGAGAAGTTGAGCGAGGTGTGTCCGACAATATTCTTTACCTTATCATTGAGTAGCGATTGTAACTCAAATTGCTCCGCCATCTGTTCGGGTGTACCTTCTACTCCAACTGCTTCCAGCAATTTGGATTTCTCCTCTTTGAGAACATAGCTGACACAGCCACCGAACGATGTCCCTTTAGTCTGTTTACCTATCATCTTTCAAACGTTTTATAAGTAGGTTAATGTGCTGAGCCATTTCCTTGCATCTGTCCGCTACGGCGAAGAAACCGTAGGTGTTTGCCTGTCTTGCCAACTGGTTAAGATTGGTACTTTCGCCAATCAGTTGACGGATGATGTGAATATGCTCTTGCGTGATTCGTTCACGTACCGAACCGTTTTCGATGAGCGAACGGATCACTTCGCTTTGAGTCTGCTTGCTCCGTCTGCAAAGCGCACCAAGCCATGCGTATTGCTGATATGACAGACGGAGTGTTACTGTATATTTCTTTTCCATTTGAATCTGTTTTTAGTGAATAATGTGTGACCATCGGGAGCCGCCTCCTCAGACTTTTTGAGGAGCAAGTGGTCGGGAAATGTAATACACCGACATTAACTTGCTACAGTAAAAAAGTCTCGATTTATCTCCATTTGCTCAAAGTCTGAATCCCCGTTTCTTAGGCGGTGAAACCTTCGGTTGAGGGATGTCTCGTTGTATGCTGATGAGCTTCAAATCGAATGTCTCTATCAGTGTTTTCAAGTTCGGATTCCTCTTAATCATCTGCTGGAGTATGGCTTCATCGGGGCGTACCTTCAGCAGATAATCGGCAATGTCGTACCCTTCTTTTCGTTCGTTTTCGGTTGCTTTGGTTTCCAGATAATCGAACAGTTGTACATCAATTCCATTGCTTTTCATCAATCCAATTTTGCTCTGCCAATAGTCTGTCGCTCCCAAATCGGGGAATAATACAACGCTTCTTCCTGCGAGAACGGACAGGCTGTTGGCATTGAAACAACCGTTCTTTCCGCCTGATGCAATCCATAGGTATTGGGGTAGGTAGTAGGATGCAATGATTGCCGTTTTCTCGCTTTCGACCAATGCAACAGGACGGCTTTTGTCTTCTGGAAGCAGATGTTCACCGAAGAAGCATTGCTTCAAATTATAGCCATCCTTGTGCAGTATGGAGTGTACCCACGTGACGTGATTGTACGGTTCTTTTATCCGCTTACCTGTTGTCGGATTGTAAAGCATTATCTTACCTGTGCGGACTCTGTTCTGATAATCCATTTGCCAAAATACGGTTGCACCGTCCCAATGTTTGGACGTTCCGACTTTGTATTTCTTCATCAGTTTCAAGGTCTCTGGTTCTCCGAATTGAGCCGATAAGAATTGAAACAGTTTGTTGTCGGGATAGCGTTGCAATGACTGATTGACTATATCTAAATCAATGTAAGAAGTGGCTTTTGGCTCAACTTCTTTTATAGGCGCATAGCTCCGAAAGTTATCCTCAGACAACTTTTCTTTCTCAGACGGATTCCGTTCAAAGTAATCACGGGGCGTGAAGTGATAACCACATTTTTGCTCGTGGTCGCAACGCCCAACGTAATCAGGAAACTGGATTCGTTTTTCCGTATCAATGTATTTGGAAAAACATCTTTTGCGGTGGCAGTTCGGGCAAGTATGCCGGGTGCTGACACCTTTGTAGGGTTCTAATATGAATCTATGTGCACTCATTGTTTGTTTCTTTTTAGGTGTGTCACTTTTGTCGTTATTGTCGTTTTCGTTTGGAAAGTGTCAAAACCGACAAAAATGTCACGGGTTAATCTTTGAATATTCTCCATGCTTCTCTTTGCGGAACAAAGTCCCGATATTGTCATTGAGAAAGCGTTGAAATGTCCGTTCCTTCATTCCGTTTTGCTCGGCTACCTGTATAGCTTGAGCTGTCGTAAAGGACGGAGGCAGCAGATTGACTATTGCCTGTTGCTGGCTGTTGAGGGCATTCTCATTCAGAATATTTTGTACGCTCAATGCGGATTCTTTGAAATACTCCGTCAGTTTAATGGCTCTCTCCACAGTCAATAGGTCAATACAAACCTTGTCACACTCGCCGCAAGTCCATCGTGCCAGTTGGATAATCAGGCAGAAGCGAATGATGTATATCTCCAACTTGCAATAGATACTCACAATGGTGTCGTTTGTTTCCCGGTCGCACAACTCTGAAAAATGATGCTGCCACTCGTAAAGCCGTTTCTTTGCATCCTCTGAGAAGAAAAGAATTTGCGGTTCAATCTCGCCATCTTCATTGAGGTGACACTCTGATTGTATCAATCTATCAATGATTGCATTCCATTCTTGTTCAATATCTTCCAGCAGTTCTTTGTCATTCCACCGTGCTTTCTGTTGCAGGTTGGGCATCACAAACAGAATGCGGTCGATAAATCCGTTGCTGGAGCGTTCACCTTTAGCCAGCTCGTTCAGGATTTTCTTTTGGATAGTACCAATGACCGATATGTACGGACGCTTGATGAAGATGGAACTCTTGGCATTCTTGCGGTCGGACATGGTGGTCTTGGCACTGAATACCGAAAGCCAGAACTGCTCTTCCGAACCGTTGTTATAGCGGTTGAAGTTCTTGAACCAAGCGGATAGTTCATCAGCCCACAAGCATAGCCCACGTTTGTTTTGCGCATGGATAAGGCTCAGCCCTTCGGGCGTTACGTCCGACACCAAGAAGCGTTTGCGGATAGGCTCTTGCGGAAATTGATCACCACCGCTTTCCGCACGTTCCTTGCGGCTCATGCTCATCAGTTCATTGTACTTGGCAAGAGCCTTTTCAAATTCCTGATTCTGTCGGTAGTCATAATCAAGAAACGGCTTCATCGCAAAGCTGAGCGGATGACTTTTGTTCGCTCCCGGTCTTCCAATCAATGCCATATACAGGATAGGGCTTTCCGTCCAGCCTTGCTTGATTTGGGCAAGATGTGTGTTACCTATGCCGACTGCTATTGCCGTGAGGATGGCAGCGGCAATGTAGTCGGTAGGGTAGTTATGGCATTCGTGTACCTCACGGATAATGCGTTGAATTTTTGCCGGGAATATGCTGATGGGGAATGCCGTACCAAACAATCTTGTGCTTAAATCAATCGCTTCATCAATGATGGATGCCGGATTAATAGAATATGTATCCATAGCCCAATTCGTTAAAATTGTACCGATGATTTGGGCTTATGGCGGACACCGCTCTGCATATTAGCAAGCATCTCCTCGTATGTCTGCTCGGCAGTCTTTCTCCGTCCGTTCTCAATCCAAGCGAGAAGTTCGTCCTCATAGAAATAGAGTTTCTTGCCCTTCTTGTAAGCCGGAAGTATCCCTTTGCGTACCAATGTATATATGGTAGGCTTGGCTTTTTTGATGATACGGCAAGCATCCTCAATTTCAACCAATACATGTTTGTCTGATGCCGGTGGTTGAAGTTCCGAAACCATTCTTTTCAACTCAATGACCTGTTCGGTCAGATAACCTACCGCTTCGGGCAGCTTATCAAATGTTACTGTTTCTTTTTGCATACGCCAATCGTTTTTAATTGTTCGACGGCAAAGGAAACAGGTGTTTCAATGGTGGAATCATTCACCAAAATATAACTGATGAATAACTTTTGATGGTAGTTATTGATGATAAGTCATTGATAATTAATTTGTATTATATGTTTGATTATGTTCTTTGTACTAGTTATTAGAAGTTATTGATGAAAAAGAGGTGATTTTTATGAAATATCAGATTTTATACAGATAAAATAACGGTAGTTGAATTTAAGGATGAATAACTTTTTGTAATTTTACCATCAGATTTTGTTCTTAAATGCAATAGAGATGAAAAATAATTTATATTGGAATGTATATAAATCACTTGAACGTGAATTATTAGCTTTAGCAGAGATTATTCATATAGATGATAAACAGCTTGATGTTTATTCAATGAAAATTGCTGATTTATTGATTCGTACAAGTGTAGAAATAGAATCCATATCTAAAGAATTATATTTTAGAGAAGGAGGTACTAAACCAGATGATAAAGATTTATATTTTGATACAGATTGCTTGGCTCTATTAGAGTCAAAATGGCGTTTAAGTAACAAAGTTGTTATGGTCTCAAGTCCAATATTGTATTTGGAACAAGATGAAAATCTATATTTAGTACCACTACATAAAGCATATAAACGAGGTACTAGTTCTTCAGATTGGCAAAAAGCTTATCAAGCAGTAAAACATAATAGAGGAAAGTCGTTACATAAAGGAACCTTAAAACATTTCATACGTTCATTGGGAGCATTATATCTTTTAAATATATATTATCAAGATCAAACTTTTGATTTAGGTTCAAATAGTAATGGAAACTTATTTGATGCGAGTATTGGGTCTTCCGTATTTTCAATACAATTACATCCTTTCCCTGGTATTGATGCATCTGGAACATACAAAAAGAATGGTGATTTTGATAAATGTATGTATTTACTCCAAGCTACAGACAAAACAAAAGAAATTGCACAAAAAACTATAATTGAATTAGATAATAAGCTGATGGAAAAAGTGTTATCGCAAGTGAATCAGGAGTTTGCAACGATGACTGAACCATTAACTTCAATTGATTTAAAAGATAAGGTTGCAAGGTCTATAGAAAAATATAAAGCTCAGTTACTGGTTCCCGTTGCAAAGGAAAATGGAATGTTATTGACTAAAGCTTTTAATGATATTCGATATGAGGCTGTTTTAAATAAATGCCAGTATTAATTATGCAATTTTTCTATCTAGTTTGATACGACACTCTGATTCCGTGTGCGACATTTTTCGCTCAATGGTAGATATTTCTGAATCACGGAGGGTATGAGCAAATACTCTTTTGATAAAAGTGGCAGTCTGTAAGCGTGGCTTGCCGAAAGCCTTGCCGATATTCCATCCAAAGTGCATGATGTCGATGGTCTTTAATTGAGAATCAACTTTTATATGTTCGACTTTAGGCTGAGTGTCTGACATGTAATATTCTGTAACATATCCACATAAGCGATTAAGGTCTGTTTCATTAAGATAGAGAACTAGAGTTTGTTTTACATATGTAAGAACCTTATCTAATTTTTCTTGCGATGCTCGTTCTTTTTCAGCCATAGCGGTAGCATGGTATATCTCGTATTCTGATGGCTGGCTGGATTCTTCTATAGAAGTATTGCTGGATGTAGGGGGGATGACTACTTCTTTTGGAAGTTCCGCCACATTTTCACTGGATTTAGAAAGTGAGGGAATAGAAATTTCTTCTGTGGTGTCAGATGTAGTTTCAACTTTTTGTTCAGATTCAGAAACGATAAGTTCTGTATCTATGGCACATTCAATAACTTCATGATGTTCTATTGGAATTTCAGTTATCACCGTTTTGTTGCGATAACACTCAAATCTCATAAAGCATCTTTCTATTGTTGGAGAAAGAAGTTGCCTGAATACCATTTGCAGATTGAGATAGATTGCACCCATAATAATGGAGCATACCACCAAAATGAGGTAGCTGCTGAACTCGTCCCAACCATAGTGTAGTACGGTCTGGCGGGCTAAAACACCAATGATTGCTATTGTACCAAAAACAATCAGATGCAATGTAATATGTTCTGTCTTTTTCTGCTCCATAGTGATATGTATTAATCGTTTGTGCGCAAATATATGTTGTTTGTTGGAGATTCTGATACAAAGTCAAATAAGTGGTAGCATTTGTCCTCGATATGTAGCATTTTTCTATGCCACCTGTGCCACAATAGAAAAGGAAAGTCCGACATAGGCTAACCTACATCGGACTTCTATGTTGGGGGTATCAGCAATTATAAGTGTTAGCAGAGCTTATTGGAATAAATAGCGATATGTCCCTCTGCTTGAAGGTAGCTTTATTGATAAACCATTTTCTAAATGCAGCAGAATGTCCTGTATCTATTTGATAGGACAGAGCTATAACCATATCGAAATTATACACATCGGCATTGTTCCCATTCTCCAATTTGATATACTTGCAAACTTCGTGGTTCTTCAAAACATTGACTTTCAGGATTTTCTTAATTGCTGTATGGATAGTTCCAGCCGTTGTATAAAACAAGTCTGCAAGCTCCCAAGTGGTCATCCATACTTCGCCATCAGAAATATAGATGCCTTGTCCGTTGTTGGTTATGATTCCTCGTTTCATAGCTGCAATTTACTTGAGTGATATTTTATTGGCTGTTTCTCGCTTCTTGGAATTGACCAAATCGGCATATATTTGAGTCGTGGACACGTTCTTATGGGTTAGCATCTTTGAAACAGTGTAAATATCTGTACCCAAGGATATTTGTATGACCGCATACGAATGTCTGAACCCGTGAAAGGTTATCGGTTTCGTTATTCCTGCCTTTTTGAGCCAGCTTTTCAGCGGATAATTAATCATACTCCGTTTCAAGTCCTTGAATACTTTGCCTGTTCCGGGTGTGCCGCATAGTTCGTAGGCTTCGTAACTGATGGGAAGTGTCGCTTCCGTCTGGGTTTTCTGTGTTCTGATACGCAAGCAATAGCCATGGTCGGGAGCGATGGTAAAGTCCTCCCATTGCAGGTTGAGAATATCACTGATGCGTAAGCCTGTCAGACAAGCGAATAGAGAAGCGGCTTTCAGAACCGGAATGTCGCAAGGAGTGGCAGCGAGTTGCTTCACTTCGTCCAATGTCAGGTATTCTTTCTTCACATCTTGTGGCTCAATCTTATCAAGGTAATCATTGATGTTTTCACGAAACCATTTGTCCCGATAGGCAATCTTCAATAATCCTCTGAAAGTTGAGTAGTAGCCGGATGCCGAATTGAGGGATATGGAGCGGTTGCTGTGTTTGAGTTGCTTGGCGTTTAGCAGGTACTCACGGAACTTCTTGCATAAGTCCACATTTACATCGCCAAAGGTACATTGTCCCTTGACGAAGTTGTAGAAATGCTGATAGACAAATTGCCATTTCTGGTCTTTGTTCCGGCACATTTTTTTGAAGTAGGCAAGGAAATCGGCTTTTTGTTTAGTCTTATCCAAGAAACCAAACTCTTCGTTGATGAGCGATTGCACTCTGATGCAACGAATAGCCTCTGCCTTGTTCAACATATCGTTGTTGAACTCCCGTTCCATTTCGTTCTTGGGATGGGCGTAGATGTAGATGCCGAGATATTCCCGACGGCTCATCTGCATGGTTTCGGGGTTACGGACTGCCGGATAATAATCCAGATACAAGGAGATGCGATTATTCCGAATCGCTCTCTGACGAACTGTTACTTTTGTACACGTGTGTGACATACTGTTTAATATTTAGAGTTTTACATTTGTTTAGTGCAAAGGAATAAGGTGATTCAATGGTGGGTACATTCACCGAAAAATAACTTATTCAATCTTTGGAGCTGCAAGTAACTTGTCCAATTCGGGTTTGGAAATGAGTGTGTATTTGCCTTTCTTGACCTTCGGGATATTATGATACTTCGCATAGTGATAGAGCTGGTCACGAGTAAGGTTGAACTTCTCCATCGCTTCGGCTACCGTATAATATTGTGGTTCTTCGGGTGTTGCAATGCCCTTGGCTATATCTACATGCTTCTTGGAATAGTACACCATGATGCCCTCTTTCTTTTTGGGAATGGCATTCTTGGAAACGAAACAGTAGATGGCGGATAAGGTCATGCCGAACTTCTCCTGCATTTCTTGAGTACTGTACCATTCGGTAATGTCGGGATTCGGGGCTTTCTTGGCAAAGTAAGTATCCATGTGTTTCTTGCTCCAGTAGGTTTTGCCACGATTGAAAGTCCGGGGAATGTTGTTTTTCTTGGCTACCAAGAATATCCATGATTCGTTTACATGATACTTTTCCTTGACTTCGGCTGTGGTGTAGAAGTCGGTGATAGGGGCTTTCTCTTTTGTTGGAGTATGGAACTCTGTTGGATTATTGAATAACTCATCAATATCCTCTTTCTTCAAAAGGTATTTGAAGCCCAATCGAGTAACCTTTAATTCACCTCGTTTAATGTATCCGTAAACGGTAGGTCGGGTTACTCCGAGATAGATTGCAGTCTCGGTAATTGTGAGAAATGGCTTGTCTTTGATTCTTTCAATAGGCTTTTCATCAATCTTCTTCTCCACGAATTGATTGTTAGCTTTGATTGCTTCGTCACGCTTCTTCTTTTTATAAAGAGCGTTGGCGCATTGTTTGGAACAACATGCTGTTGTTGTTTTTTGGGCGATAAACTCTTTACCGCACCAAGCGCAAATTCGCTTAATTTTCAGGTTACTGCTCATTTCAATTCATCTTTATTTCTCCGTTATTACTGTAAATTCCCGTAAAACCGTGTAAAATGGCGTATAGTTTCTCTACTACCTTTCCACTGAATTTTTGGTCTTTGACAAGCGAGCAACAAATACGGTACAAAAATGAGCTGAAAAAGCCCTATAAACGATAACCATCGCTTATAAGGCTAAAAAGAAAGGCGCTCAAAATGAACGCCTTAATAATCATTGGTGATATATGCTAATCGTTGGTAATCACTACCTACTTGCCGATGCAAAAATGCTGAAAGATATTTTGAAGTACCATGTCATTTGTGACCTCACCGGCTATGTCTGAAATGAAGAAAATGCACTCCCGTATATCTTGCGAAAGGAAGTCTCCGGAGATTTGAGAATCAAGTCCGTCTTGTACTCTATGGATTGCTTCAAGTGCTTTGCTTAATGCCTCATAATGTCTTACGTTTGTTACAATAATGTCGTTTTGCGTTACTGTGGGTAAGTGAGCTGCATTAATGAGCATTTTTTGAAGTTCTTCCGTGTTCCCCCGTTGTTTGGCTGATATGAAAATGGACTCTGTATATTCTTTTGAGGAGTCTTTTAGTAAAGTTAGTAAATCCTCCTTTTGCTTTTCTTCAATCAAATCAGTTTTGTTGAATACTGCAATCAGATGTTTTCCTTCGCAACGAGGAATAATTTTTTCAGATAACTGTTCTATTTGAGAAGCAGCATTCACAGAATCTATCATCCAAAGAACAATCTCTGCCTGATCCAGTTTCTGGAAAGTACGTTCAATGCCCAAACTTTCAATTGTATCATTTGTTTCACGGATTCCGGCAGTATCGATGAATCGAAAGGTGACGCCTCCTATATTAATCGTATCTTCGATGACATCGCGCGTTGTTCCGTGAATATCACTGACAATTGCCCTCTCCTCATTCAATAGTACATTCAACAGGGTCGATTTTCCAGCATTTGTCTCACCGATAATGGCAACAGGAACACCATTTTTGATAGCATTGCCTACACTAAACGAATGGACTAGTCGGGAAATAACTTGCTCAATTTCATCGGCCAACTTCCGTAATGCCGAACGGTCGGCAAATTCCACATCTTCCTCACTGAAATCCAGTTCCAGTTCAATCATGGACGTGAAGTTCAGCAACTTGTTACGCAAGTCTGTCAGTTCTTTGCTAAAACCTCCTCGCATTTGACTCATTGCCAAACGGTGGGTCGCGGCAGATGAAGAAGCAATCAGGTCGGCAACAGCTTCTGCCTGACTTAAATCCATTTTCCCATTGAGGAAAGCACGTTGTGTGTATTCTCCCGGTTGAGCCATACGGCAGCCGTTCTTGATGAGTAGTTGCATTACTTGCTGGAGGATATAAGAAGAACCATGACACGTAATTTCCGTACTATTTTCTCCCGTGTAAGAATGAGGAGCACGGAAAAGACTAACGAGTACTTCATCAATGATTTCTTCTCCGTCATAGATACGTCCGAAAGTCAGCGTGTATGGCTTTTGATCATTAAATAGTTTGCCGGCTTTTGCAGGTTTGAAGATACGGCTAGTGATAGAAATGGCTTCCGGACCGGAAACACGGATGTTTCCGATAGCTCCTCCCTGGGCAGTAGCGATGGCACAAATAGTATCTTGGTTCATTATATTTTCTTTTTGAATGGGCAAAGATAAGGGTTTCTATGTAAAAAACAGAAGATTAGGGACAAGTTGTACTTTATTTGTTCATATTTGTCAGCGTTCAGCAGTGTACACAACAAAATATGCAAAACAAATAACCATGACTATGGAGCCAGTACAAATTTATATTCACTAAATGAAAATGGTGAGATCGTAAGAGAAAATTTGCAAAAGATACTTTCTTTACTTGCTGCGCATCAAATAATTTTGTGGGAATATGATATCCCTACGGGAAAATGCAGTTTTACGGATGATTATTTTCGTACACTTGGATTAAAAGAAGCCGGAATGGTTTTTAAGGATATTAATGACTTCTATCGGTTTGCTCATCCTGATGATATGGATGCTTGCCAAAAGTCTTTTGCAGCAATGCTTACCTCGGAATCAAAGACTTCACAGATACGGGTTCGTTGTATCGGAGAACATAAGGAAGTTATTTGGCTCGAAGACCATTTTCTCTCTTATAAAGGAAATGATGAAACACATCCGGATAAACTTCTGGCATATACTGTGAACGTAACTATTCCAAGGAAGTATATGATTTGTTTATTACCAATATCCATGAGTATCGCTCCTTTTGAAGGGAATAAAGTGCTGGTCCTGATTCATGATATCAGTGATCGGATTTGTCGCTCGAGGGAATTGATTGAGACGAAACGGTGGCAGAAGACGCCGATAAGCTAAAGTCTGTTTTTCTAGCAAATATGAGTCACGAGATTCTTTATCCGTGAAAAGCCCGACTTGATATTAATGGATATTCGTATGCCTGTAATGGACGGCATTCAGGCTATGGAAAAGATTTGTACTATGTCTTTTGCGGTACCCATTATCGCTGTAATGGCTTATGCATTTTATACAGAGTAGCAGGCTATTCAGGCAGGATGCAACGCTGTCATATCGAAACCTTATTCCATGGAAAAACTGAGAGAAACGATAGAATCCTATATTGGTTGATTAATTTTCTGAAAGGGAATCAACATTCCGGAAATTGTAGTGTTATTAAGATAATAATAACACTCTAATTTTGTTGGAATATGAAGGAAGTAAAGAAGGTTGTACTCATCGGAGCGAGTGGTTTTGTTGGCTCAGCTCTTTTGAATGAGACTTTGAACCGTGGCTTTGAAGTGACAGCCGTGGTTCGGCACCCTGAAAAGATAAAGATAGAAAATGAGAATCTGAAAGTGACGAAGGCGGATGTGTCTTCTCTTGAAGAAGTATACGAAGTTTGTAAAGGGGCGGATGCCGTTATCAGTGCGTTTAATCCGGGATGGAATAATCCCGATATATATGATGAGACAATTAAAGTCTATCTGACTATTATTGACGGAGTGAAGAAAGCAGGAGTCAACCGTTTTCTTATGGTAGGCGGTGCAGGTTCATTGTTTATTGCGCCCGGCTTGCGATTAATGGATTCCGGTGAAGTACCCGAGAATCTTTTGCCCGGAGTAAAAGCTTTGGGAGAGTTTTATCTGAAGTTCCTGACGAAAGAGAAAGAAGTGGACTGGGTGTTTTTCTCTCCGGCAGCGGATATGCGACCGGGAGTACGTACGGGACGTTATCGTCTGGGAAAGGATGACATGATTGTGGACATTGTGGGGAACAGTCATATTTCTGTAGAGGATTATGCGGCCGCCATGATTGATGAACTGGAACATCCGCAACATCATCAAGAGAGATTTACGATTGGTTATTGATTAAAGAAAGGAGCGAATCGATAAACAGTCGGAAATTATATAAGTGAATCAATAAGTGAAGAAGAATGGCTTGAATATATATCACAATGTATAATTCAAGCCATTTCTTATTAAGTGGTTATTATCTTGTTGTTTTTTATATTCTGTCGAGCACCGTTTGAATCAACGTATCAATCGTATTTTTATATCCGGTATTCGCCTCTTTGATAAGGCGGTTGGCTATTACCATGCAGACAGTCATGGCCTTGTGTCCCATTAACCGGCTAAGTCCTGCCAAAGCGGAACTCTCCATTTCGAAATTGGTTATCTTGAAACCTTTGTATTCAAACGCTTCAATCTTATCATTCTGTTTCGGATCTGCCAACGGAATACGGAGCTCACGTCCCTGCGGACCGAAGAAACCTCCGGCGGCAATTGTCACGCCACGTACCATATCATTCTTCGCAACCCGGTCAATTAATTCTTCGCTGGCATCAATAACATAGGGCGCAGGAGCACACATATTTCCCGACCACCCCATGTGGTTGAGGAAAGCACGTTCGAAAGCCAAGTCGCATACAGCATTGCGTCCGGCATAGAAATTCAATAATCCGTCGAAACCGATAGACTTCTGCGAACATACGAATGTTCCCACCGGTGTATTTGGCTGTAAACCGCCGCACGTACCGATACGTACTAACTCTAACTGCCGGAACTGTTCTTTTTCTTCTCGTGTCTCGAAGTCGATATTGGCTAATGCATCCAGTTCGTTCATTACGATATCGATATTATCGCAACCGATTCCGGTAGAAACGACAGTAATTCGTTTACCTTTATATGTACCCGTGATTGTCTTGAATTCGCGGCTTTCCACTTCGCATTCTTTGTTTTCGAAATGAGAAGCTACGAGTGCCACACGTCCGGGATCACCAACCAGGATAACTTTGTCTGCCAACCATTCAGGTTTTACGTGAAGATGGAATACAGAGCCGTCTTCGTTGATAATCAATTCAGAGGATGGAAAGTACTTTTTCATGTTATTGAAAGGTTTTAGTTTTACAATAAGACTGTATCTATAAATACAAACGCCGGAACCGGATTTAAGTTCGGAAGAGGTATCTTTCTTTTTCCGCAGAAAAAAGAGCATACATCTTGGAACAGAATTGAAACCGGGTTCCGGCGTTTATAATAAATTATTTGCTCAACGGCTGATTACCGGTGTTTCCTGTTACCGGTTTGGCAATATTTTCACGCATGGAAGTATCTGCTTCGATATTTTTCATCCGGTAATAATCCATGATACCCAGATTACCGCTACGGAAGGCTTCTGCCATAGCTTTCGGTACTTCTGCTTCTGCTTCTATTACTTTCGCACGAGCTTCCTGCGCTTTGGCTTTCATTTCCTGTTCGGAAGCGACTGCCATTGCACGGCGTTCCTCTGCTTTTGCCTGCGCAATATTCTTGTCCGCATTAGCCTGATCAATCTGCAAAGCGGCGCCGATGTTCTTACCTATGTCAATATCCGCAATATCGATAGACAGGATTTCGAAAGCCGTTCCTGCATCCAATCCCTTGCGAAGCACGAGTTTGGAGATAGAATCCGGATTTTCGAGTACTGACTTATGATTTTCGGAAGAACCGATAGACGAAACAATACCTTCGCCTACACGGGCAAGAATCGTATCTTCACCTGCACCACCGACCAACTGGCGGATATTGGCACGTACGGTAACACGTGCTTTGGCTATCAACTGGATACCGTCTTTGGCAACAGCCGTAACGGGAGGTGTGTCGATAACTTTCGGGTTTACAGACATTTGCACGGCTTCGAATACGTCACGACCTGCAAGGTCGATAGCGGTAGCCATTTGGAAAGGTAGCTCGATATTCGCTTTCGATGCGGATACCAGCGCATGAACAACCTTTTCAACGTGTCCTCCGGCCAAATAGTGGGCTTCCAACTCATCGCGGGTGATGTTTTTCAATCCCGCTTTGTGGGCTTCAATCATTCCCGGCACGATGATATACGGCGGAACGTTACGTATACGCATTAGAAATAGTTGTATCAGTGAGATGTTGACTCCCGATACTTTTGCCGACAACCAAAGGAAGAACGGCACGTAATGGAAAAATATTATCAGGAAGATAATACCTCCGGCTATCAGAAAGATAGGCAAATAGAAAGATGTTTCCATTGATAGTTTGTATTAAGTGAATATTATTTCTGCAAAAGAATAATTATTTTCTGTGTTTCTCAACCATAATTGTCCCGTCACTGATACGGTTGACGATAATCGGAGTCTTTTCGTCCAGAAAACCGTCCATCGACTTTACTTCCACAATGTTACCATTGATTTCCGCATAACCGATTTGTGCGAGGCGGGTAGTACTTATACCTGTATCACCTACTTTTACACTTTGTTCTGCGCTGCGGTCTACTTTCGAATCGATGTCTTTTTTCAAAGCCAGCTTATCTAGCATCTTTGAGCGCATAAACCAGATCAGTGAACCGATACAGGCAATAGCCGATATGCCCAAAGTGATAAATCCTCCCGCCATTCCAATATTTGCAAACGCATAATAGTTGGCATAGATAATGCATCCCAGTGCTGAGATTCCAGCCAGACTAATGCCGGGAATAACGAACAGTTCTACCAGGAACAGTATAACTGCGGTAATAATGAGAACGGCGATAATGAGTATATCCATAGTTCAGGGTTATTAATTATTTTGTTTTTCTGCATTACGCACATTTATTTCGAGAGCTGCCAATTCCTCTGACATCTGCAATATCCGCTTTTCCAGGTCGAGGATAGCAGGAGCCATTCTCTCTTTTTCCTGTTTATTGTCAGTGGAATACTGTTGTCGCAAGTTGTTCAGTTTTTCTTCCTGTTGCAGATGATCTTTTTCCATTTGTCGGTAACGCAGGAAAAGCTGTTTGGCTTTGGCGGACTTAAAGTCAGTCATCAGGTAATAAGTTGTATTATCGTCAATGACAAATTCAAAATCGACCTTTCGACGTTCTTTGGGCTTATGGCTGATAGCGGCTTCCAGACGTTGCAGGGCTTCTGCAACCGTTTGTTTATCTTTCCAGGTTTCTTTCAAAGAATGGATTTGTGCCAGCCGAATCATCTGCTTCCGATCCATCGCTTCGTAGTTGTAAGTCTGTTTTGAATTATTGGGAATGAATACATAGATACATACCTTTCCTTCCGGTTGGAAACGGTCGGAAGCGAACCAGCCTAGATTGTTATATTCGTCAATGACGTACATATAATCATTGTATGGAGAATTGAACGGCATACCCACGTTTTCCGGTACTAAATAAGTATCGGTATTGGTATTGTAACGGGTGACAAAAATATCATAACCTCCCAATCCTTCACCGTCACTGGCATAATAAATAGTCACACCATCTGCCATTACATAAGGATAGTTTGCGTTTCCTGCATCATTGATACTACCCGGCAGTGGTCGTCCGTTGCTCCATTCATTCTGCAACTTGTTTTTGGAAAGTATATCCAGACTACCTCTTTCACCCTTCTCGCTGTAATAGATTTTATTCCCGATTTCAGTTTCGTAGACAGTACCTTCGTGATCTCCTCCTGTTTGGAAGAACTCGTTGAAAGTAAACAGTTTTCCCGATTCCTCACTAATTTTATAAGCATTCAGAAACGTTGCTTTATCTACAACGAAACTGTCGATAATACAAACATCTTCAACACCTTTCAACATACGGAGATCAGCTTTGCTCTTTTCCAGTAGTTTCTCTGCTTCTTCGGTTGCTCTTTTACGCTTCTTCAAATCAGCGATATACTCTTCAAAACATTCTACTGCCTCTTCGAAACGATATGTTCCGTTATAAGCCTGGCCTAAATAAAGCTGTCCGCTAGCTACACGCTTCTTGACTGCCATTTCGAGAGGTTTCACCGCTTCTTCGGCTTCTCCGGTTTTCAGGCAGCACACGCCATACCAATAGTTGTAGTTTCCGTTGGACGGTTGAGATTTTACGTACCTTTTAAAGACAGGTTTGGCTTTCTCATATTCGCCTTTTGTGAACAAAGCGCGTGCCTGTTCCAATGTTTGCGCAGAAACTTCGCATAAGAAGAGACTACAAAATAGAAATAGAATATATTTTCCTTTCATCGTTTTTAGCATTTATGGGTGGCAGATTATTTAAAAGTATTGTTGCTTTTGGAAGTCTGCCAACTAATCAATTGCTCAAAAGTACAAATTTATTAGAAATAAACCCTTTTTCAGAGATTCTATTATGTTAATTCTTCTTTAAATCATTCTTTTCGCTTACTTTTGCAGCCGATTTTTGAAGATATGACACAATTTACCGAAGAAGAGAAAGCCATTCGCCGCATTGAACGGCGGTTTAACAAAGGAGTGGTGCAATATGGGCTGATAGAAGAGGGGGATAGAATACTCATCGGACTGTCGGGCGGGAAAGATTCGTTGGCGCTTGTAGAGCTGCTGGGAAAACGCGCACGTATCTACAAACCTCGCTTTTCTGTCATTGCAGTTCATGTGGTGATGACGAATATTCCTTATCAGAGTGATACGGAATACCTGAAAGCGCATTGCGAAGCGAATGGAGTGGCTTTTGTGCAATATGAAACTTCTTTTGATCCTTCTACAGACACCCGTAAATCTCCTTGCTTTCTTTGTTCTTGGAATCGCCGTAAAGCATTGTTTACGGTGGCCAAAGAACATGGCTGCAATAAGATTGCTTTAGGACACCACATGGACGACATTTTGGAAACTTTATTGATGAATATTACTTATCAAGGGGCATTCAGTACAATGCCGCCCCGATTGGTGATGAATAAATTCGATATGACGATTATCCGTCCGATGTGTCTGGTTCACGAATCGGATTTAATAGAATTGGCAGCTTTGCATCATTATCTGAAGCAGATGAAGAACTGCCCTTATGAATCGCAATCCAGCCGTAGTGATATGAAAGGCATTTTACGGCAATTGGAAGCGATGAACCCGGAAGCGCGTTATAGCCTTTGGGGAAGTATGGCGAATATACAGGAAGATTTATTACCGAATAAAATTGATTGAGTTATGAAAGGATTCTATACTATTTTACTACTGATTGTGTCCAATATATTTATGACCTTTGCTTGGTACGGACATCTGAAAATGAGACAGGAGTATAATTGGTTTGCCGCTTTGCCCTTGATAGGAGTAATTACATTCAGTTGGGCAATCGCTTTTTTTGAATATTCATGTCAGATTCCAGCGAATCGCATTGGGTTTATAGGTAATGGTGGCCCTTTTTCATTGATGCAATTGAAAGTGATTCAGGAAGTTATCACTTTAATCATCTTCACATTGTTTACTACTGTGTTCTTTAAAGGAGATGCGTTGCATTGGAATCATTTAGCTGCATTTGTGTGTCTGATTGCGGCGGTGTATTTTGTGTTTATGAAATGAGTCCTTTTTAAAGAATATAAGATTATAGGATAAGTGCCATACTTGCTAGACTTATCCTATTTTCGTATTACTTGATAGATTTAAAAACCTTATCAATGCATCGCTTCTTCTGTTCCATGTTTGGATGAACATAGAGATTTAATGTAGTAGTGATATCTGAATGTCCAAGTATTACACTTACAGTTTTGTAGTCGCAATTGCTTTCAATGTAACGTGTGGCGAAACTGTGGCGCAGTCCGTGAAATTTTAGTGGGGGAATATTGAGTTGTTCCATCATTCGTTTGTAATAGTTACGATAGGTACGCGGCTCAGTTGGTTTCTCTTCATTAGTAAGTACATAGAACTTGCCATTTACGATTTTTTTAACGGGCGTAGCATCTTTAATAATTCCTTGTTCATAGGAATGTCACGAATAGAATTCTGAGTTTTAGGTGTGCCGATAATGATTTCCGTATGTATTTTTTCTCCGTCCAATATATAAATTCGTTCAATTGTTTTCCGAATACATATTACTCCATTTTTGCTCTTAGTCTTTGCTGAAGTTTCTGTAAGACAAACTCTTGTACTTCGTTTTCGAGTAACTCATACTTATCTCCAAATGTAGGAAGTATGTGATTTTCTAAGATTAGGGCATACGCTGAATATGTTGAGCTTTTCACATATTTACGTTTGTCTTCTTTCCACATAATGGTAATTTCTTTAATCGTTTTCTTTGCTGTCATGCTTTCATAATTTAAATAGATTAATATTCTTGTAAGATAACAATAATATCCAAATATTTAGATGTAATGCTATTTTTTATAGAAAGGTACATTTCTTGATCTCTTGTTTTACTTCGAAGTGAATAAATGTGAAAAATGGAGAAAAAAGAGAATGTTTTCTTTCATCTCCATTTTCGTTTAATGGTTTTGTAGAATTAACTGCGCATCCAGTTAGAACCACAATCACCGGAGCAGCCGCAACTGTTGGTGCATACTTCCCAAGTTGTGTCTTTCAATTGTTCCATTGTCCTACCATATTTCTCATTGATGGCAGCAAGATTTGTTAATTTAAAGTTCATTTCTTTGAGTATTAATGATGATATATCCTGTTTATGGTAAGGATAATTAACCGTATTTTTTGTTGGATGCTTCCAAAAAGCAACTAAAAAACGGATTAGATTATAGAAATCTTTTGTTCCACAACTCTCTCGAGAAGAGTGCATAGCCCAACAAGGAATTCCCACTTTTACCCATCTCATTTCTGTCTGGGTCTGTAAAAAGGCGCTAATTGTTCTTCCTGTTCTGAAATCAGAGTGGGATGTTTCTTTTTGGAAAGGGATACCTGCCTGTTTACATAAGTCTTGAAATACTGCTGAGGATAAAGCAGTGGTAGCATAGTGCATATTGGCGTCATATTTAATCGTTATACCTTTGTTGATTACAGGTGAGCAAGTCGGATCTTCACATTCCCTATAATTGGGATGAGTAGCAAAAGATACGTTCAGCGATACGGTAAAAAAATTATGCAGCATTTTTATCATATCATCCTCGTCTCCGTTCATGCTTTAGTCAATACATTCCTAAAGAATGGAGTATCCGCCCCTCCTAATGCAGAATTTGTTTCTTCTTCCGCATCGAAGAAAGCTACCATGTTGCTTGCGTTGTTTTTTGCATTTGTTTCCATCAGGGCATGATGGGCTGCGTAAACCATCGTCCTATCATCCATGAAGTTGTCAATGCACGGATTTTTGTAATCATACACGTATAGGAATTACGTTTGTATATATCTCTGTTCGTAATAAATTTCCACCAGAATACGTAGGGCATACCGGTTCAAGTATCCAACCTTTGCATCGCGTATCCGACAGATAACAAGGGGAGGATAGATCGATGTTGTCCGTTTTTATACCTTTCTCTTTTTCTTTGTTCATGAGAAGACCAGTCCTTAATAGCTCCATGTATGAGCGTACCGTTGGTTGTTGCGTAGCAGATATATTTGGTCGGCTATGTTTGCGCCCATAACCATTCGCAAATTTTTTTAATTTGCGGGATGTCATGAACGGTTCTTCGCTGTGAAATAGTATTTCGACATAGTCTATTCCTTCCTTTATGGCACGTTCAAAAGTCGATTTGATACCTGTTTGGTCTATGTCTATCGACATTACGGCTTTCCCTTTTATGTGCTCGTTGCAATAAATGCGGTTTAAATTGCGGGCTTCCGTCATATAAAGGGTATATGTGCATCTTTTGACCGCTTTTCCTTTCTTGTTTGTAAGTGTTACGTTTTCTATCAATGTCGTTACATCATCTATACGGTGATTCTGCATATATTCGAGTGCACCGGAGATTTCAAGTAGTTTGTCCCCTCTCTCCATCATAACTTTTAGATAGTTTTTTCCCTTCCGGACCATTCATGGTTTCGTTGAATAAAGACCGCATGGCTTTCTCGTCTTCGTCATTGTTTTCTTCCGGTGGATTGAAAGGGTTGACTGTAGTGTCTATCGGGACATGAGATGTAAGCGTTGTGCCATATTGGACAGTACTGTTATTCTTTTTGATAATGAGAAAATATATAAGCCAATAGGCTATCATTGCTACCCAACCGAGAAATAGCATGGCTATGCAACTGAGTACTTTTATCCGTTTGGATACCGGGATATTTTTCCATGCATGGATGGCTGTGAAAATATCCAATGCGACTAAAATGATGCCTAAAATCAGTAATACTCTGCCATGATGTATAATAAAAAGTGTCCCCGATTCGTTAATCAATCGGGGACACTTTTAGTGCATATTGCCCAATAAAAGCGTTTATGTATGTGTTTATTCTTGCTTCGCATCTTTTTTATTTCTTTTGAATAGGGCGAGAAGAAGTCAAATTCTAAAATAGTGGATATTCTAGCTAATGTGTCGGTGTCCACTGAATATTTATCGAATATTTTATATACGTTTGTTCTGCTGCATGACAGACGCTGGGTCAGCTACACAACAGTCCGTTGTCGTTTTTCCTTCCTTACTTGTGTAAGTCTTTCTTTATGACCTTTACTTTATAGTTGAATGAGCGGTCATTTCACTTGCAATAAGGGTATTTGTTGCCTTATTCTTCCTACATTCTTGTGATAATACAGCATTGTTCTTTGGTTGGATATTAGTTATTTCTATGAGCTCACTATTGTGAGCTGAAAGGCTAACGCTAGTGGATATATATGTCCATTGATGTTAGCTTATTTGTTCACATTAGTGAGCTCTTGTAAATATCAAGAGCTTTTACTGAGAATGTTAAGAAAGTATCTGTGGAATGACTATATGTTAAATGATGAGACACCTGAGAGCATAAGTGTAACCCTCAGGCTTGCTATCATAACTGAAAAGCCGATGAATAAAGGAATGCAGGTGATTTATGAGAGTATGAGGGTAAAATGCGCAAAACTTTTTTTAGTTGGCTTTTTCTTTCTCTTCTTCCTGCGGGATGCGGAAAGCTGTATAAAGTTCGAGTATGGCGGCAATTGTAAGACAAGCAATCCATTCGTTACCACGTGTTGTGAACATGAATGCTCCGGTGAGAATCAGGGCTAATGCTCCGAATATTTGTTGAATGCGTAAACGTTTCAAAGTTTTGCTTTTACCTTTGATGGGTGTGTTCACTTGTGCCAGTGCGATAAAACCGGCACCGACAGTGTATATGTAGGGAGCATACGCCCATCCGGTGATAAATACGGCAGCTCCGGCAAGAGCCATTATGGCGCCGACAACGAACAGTGCGGGTATTAATTGTTTCATTCTCTATTCTTCTTCAAAAACGTAAATATCTTCGTTGGGTTTCTTCATCAAGTACTTTTCGCGGGCTATCTGTTCGATTGCATCCGGATTGGTACTTATTTCGTTGAGGCGTTTCGTATTTTCTTCATAATCTGTGCGATACTTTTCTATTTCTTCTTTTAGCTGACTGATTTCGCGTTCATATCCGAGACGGCGCACCAAACTGTTCTCATCCAGAAAACCTATGATGACAGCGAATGCGACAATGGTAATAAGATACTTCCGTCTGCATATGAAATTCCAAATACTGATTAGCTTACTCATAACCTACCTTTATAAATATCCGCAAAGATAAAACTAATAACTTAAAAACTTATCTCTTCCGCTTTAAAACTTCTTTCTCTATCCCTTATTACTTATCACTTTTTTATGTACTTTTGCACTGAAAGCAAAAAATAAAGAAAAATAGAGGAATCCCGGATATGGAAAACTATATTGTATCAGCCCGTAAATATCGTCCGTCTACTTTCGAATCGGTGGTGGGACAACGGGCGCTGACCACTACGCTGAAAAATGCGATTGCTACTCAGAAACTTGCTCATGCTTATTTGTTCTGCGGGCCACGCGGAGTCGGAAAGACTACGTGCGCACGTATCTTTGCCAAAACCATTAACTGCATGACACCTACTGCTGATGGCGAAGCTTGCAATCAGTGTGAGTCTTGTGTGGCTTTTAATGAACAACGGTCGTACAATATCCATGAACTGGATGCTGCTTCCAATAATTCGGTGGACGATATCCGCCAATTGGTGGAGCAGGTGCGTATCCCGCCACAGATCGGTAAATATAAGGTATACATTATCGATGAGGTACATATGCTCTCCGCGTCTGCTTTCAATGCTTTTCTGAAAACGCTGGAAGAGCCTCCCCGTCATGCCATCTTTATTTTGGCTACAACGGAGAAACATAAGATTCTTCCGACCATTCTTTCCCGTTGCCAGATTTATGATTTCAACCGGATTAGCGTGGAAGATACTGTGAATCACCTTTCTTATGTCGCTTCAAAAGAAGGAATTACGGCAGAGCCGGAAGCATTGAATGTGATTGCCATGAAGGCGGACGGTGGTATGCGCGATGCTTTGTCTATTTTCGACCAGGTGGTAAGTTTTACCGGAGGTAATATCACATACAAGAGTGTAATTGATAATCTGAATGTACTTGATTACGAATATTATTTCCGTCTGACCGATTCTTTTCTTGAAAATAAGGTAAGTGATGCATTGTTACTTTTCAATGATGTGTTGAACAAAGGTTTTGACGGGAGTCATTTTATAACCGGTTTGTCTTCTCATTTCCGTGATTTGCTGGTAGCTAAAGATGCAGTGACATTGCCTTTGTTGGAAGTAGGAGCGAGCATACGCCAACGCTATCAGGAGCAGGCACAGAAATGTCCGTTGCCTTTTTTGTATCGGGCGATGAAGCTCTGTAATGAGTGTGATTTGAATTATCGTGTCAGCAAAAATAAGCGTTTGCTGGTAGAACTGACCTTAATACAGGTTGCGCAGCTTACCATTGAGGGGGATGATGTGAGTGGTGGGCGTAGCCCTAAAAAGACTATAAAACCCGTATTCACCCAACCTGCCGCAGCACAGCAACCGCAGGTGACTTCTGCTGCTTCAGCGTCTCAGACTGCTGTTCATCAACAAACGCCTGTTCGTCAGCCGCAGACACCTGTGGCAGCGCAGGTGGTATCATCGTCTACATCATCATCATCTTCTTCTTCTTCTTCGAATTCCACTACTTCCGTTCCGTCTCAAAGTGCGGGAATTGCTCAGAGAGGGCAGGGAGAACGGAAGATTCCTGTCATGAAGATGTCCAGCCTGGGGGTATCTATCAAGAATCCGCAGCGTGATCAGGTTACTCAGAAAGAAATGATGCCACAGCCTGGTAAAGTACAACAGACTGTAGAAGAGGATTTTATCTTTAATGACCGTGATTTGAATTTCTATTGGCAGCAGTATGCCGGTCAGTTACCGAAAGAGGAAGATTCTCTTACGAAACGTATGCAGATGCTTCATCCGGTACTGCTCAATAACTCGACGACTTTTGAGGTAGTAGTGGACAATGAGATTGCTGCAAAGGATTTCAGAAATCTGATTCCTGAATTGCAGAATTATCTTCGTGTCCAGTTAAAGAATAGTAAAGTGGTGATGACAGTGCGGGTTAGTGAACCAACAGAAACGGTACGTCCCGTCGGCCGTGTAGAAAAGTTTCAGATGATGGCTCAAAAGAATCAGGCATTAATGCAGTTGAAAGACGAGTTCGGATTGGAATTGTACTAGTCCTTAATGGAGGGGTATAAAAATGAGCCACATTCGATTGATTATTGTTTGATAAGAAATCGGATGGGCTCTTGGTCTTAATGTAATCTGTTGTTCATGCGGTTTTCATATCCGTCTGAAGGCATTTTGTAAGGCATGACAATCCACAAGATAATATAGATGATTACACCAGCGAAAGCTGTGAAGAATGTGGCTAATACGTATACGATTCTTAATAAAGTTGGGTCCCATCCAAAATATTCGGCTATTCCGGCACATACACCTGCAATCATTCGATTGGAAGATCGGGTCAGTTTCTTTTCATTTTCCATATTTATTGTATAATTGTTTAGTATAAGTTTGTTACTTATCAGAGTTTACTTTATCTATTGTTTATGACTTTTATGGGGCTGAGTTCTTTCCATGCTCTAATCGATAAAAGTGCTTTGCGCAAAGATATAATAATTAGTTGGTATAATTCTATTTCTTATATTTTTCTTCTGCCTGATGCCCTCTATATAAATTCTATAAATAAATATGGAGCGAGTTACTCATAGATGTTATTTTCGTATAAAGACTAATTCTGTGAGCGGAATTCATTGGGAGTACAACCCGTAACCCGTTTGAACATCCGGCTTAGATGCTGCGGATATTGGAATCCCAATCTGTAAGCAATTTCACTTGTAGTCTTGTCTGTTGCCAGCAAATCCTCTTTGGCGCGTTCGATCAGTTTATTTTGGATATATTCCGAGGCGGTTTGTCCCGTCTGTTTTCTAATCATATCTCCGAAATAGTTGGCTGATAGAAATACTTTGTCGGCAAAGTATTTAACGGTAGGTAATCCCTCTCGTAGTGGAGTCTCGTTGTCGAAATATTCATCCAGCAACCGCTCGAAACGGACGATGATGTCTTTGTTCACTTCTTCGCGTGTTGCGAACTGTCGTTCGTAGAAACGCATACAATAATCGAGCAGTAGTCCGATATTGGCACAAATTAACCGACGGCTGTGCTTGTCTATATTGTGTTTCAGTTCTATTTCAATCTTATGCAGGCAATCCATCACGGTCTCCCGTTCCTCCTCTGAAAGGTGTAGTGCCTCACGGGTTTCGTAGGAAAAGAAAGAATAGTTCTTGATCTCCTGACCGAGTGCCGTGCCACGAATCAGATCGGGGTGAAACAGGATGCCATGAGCGTTTGGTTGGACATCTTTAATCATCTTTGTCTCTACTATTTGGCCTGGAGCAAAGCTGACAATCGTACCATCCTGATAGTCGTAACTCTGACGCCCATACATGATATTCCCGCAGTAGGTATCTTTCAGGTAAAGAGCATATACACCGTAGTTGATTTTGCAATGTTCCGGCCATTGCGTTGCTTTTGACAGATCAACAACACTAACCAACGGGTGTCGTGTTTCAAGTCCGAAAAGTTTGTTGTATTTATCTATCTCATCAAGTTTAATAACCTCTTCCATAATCCTTTCTTTAATTTTCTTTATCGCAAATATAACTTATTTCATTTGAATTATGTATGACTTTATTACAGAATCGAGGATTTGGGTACAAATATCAGTAAATCATATACAAGCTCACTCGTTTTATCGCAGTAAATTTGCAATCAGAAGTTTAACAATGAAAAAACGAAATGATTATGAATAAACTCCTATTATTTTCAGTATTCAGTATTTTAACACTCAATGTTATGGCACAGGAAAAGATAGTACAGACGGCAGGACGCGACCAGTTAGGAACGTTTGCCCCCAAGTTTGCGGAACTCAATGACGATGTCCTCTTTGGAGAAGTTTGGAGCCGCACCGATAAACTCAGTCTGCGTGACCGCAGTTTAGTAACCATTACCTCTCTTATCAGTCAGGGAATCACGGACAATTCGCTCGTATATCATCTTCAGTCAGCAAAGAAGAACAGCATCACCCGTACGGAGATCGCAGAGATTATCACTCACATAGGTTTCTATGCAGGTTGGCCGAAGGCGTGGGCAGCGTTCAATTTGGCAAAAGGAGTATGGTCTGAAGATACTGCTGGTGAAGATGCCAAAGCAGCTTTCCAGCGTGAGATGATTTTCCCCATCGGGGAACCTAATACAGCCTATGCGCAGTATTTTATTGGTAACAGCTATCTTGCTCCGGTTTCGCGCGAGCAGGTGAATATCTCTAACGTTACTTTTGAGCCGCGTTGCCGCAATAACTGGCATATCCACCGTGCGACGAAAGGTGGCGGGCAGATGCTTATCGGTGTAGCTGGTCGCGGCTGGTATCAGGAAGAAGGCAAACCGGCGGTGGAGATTCTGCCTGGCACGGTTATTCATATTCCTGCTAACGTGAAACACTGGCACGGAGCTGCTGCTGACAGTTGGTTTGCTCATTTGGCTTTCGAGGTTTCCGGCGAAAACACTTCCAATGAGTGGCTTGAATCGGTTACGGATGAAGAGTACGATAAACTCGAACGGACTAAGTAATGATTTTTGCTAATTCTGTTTTATCTTTTAAAAAGTAATAATATGACTACCGAGGAATTTAAGGAATATGTAAAGACGCGCAAGGCGCTCAATACAGAAGAAATACATCGTTTGATGGATGATATGAGCAATGAGGCAAGACGTATCACCTTTCAGCTGAATACAGCATATCATACACCGGACGAAGTGCGCCGATTACTCTCCGGGTTGTTCGGTTATCGGGTTCCGTCGTCGCTCCGTGTCTTTCCACCGTTTTATACGGATTTCGGTAAGAATATTGTCGTTGGTGAGGGTGTGTTTATTAATGCTTGTTGTCATTTTCAGGATCATGGTGGCGTGACTATTGGCGACGGTTGCCAAATCGGGCATAACGTCGTTTTTGCTACACTTAATCACGGGTTGGTTCCGAAAGACCGTAAAACGACTTATCCTGCACCTATTGTACTCGGTAGGAATGTATGGATAGGTTCTAACGCGACGATTCTTCAGGGAGTGACTATCGGTGATAATGCCGTTGTAGGTGCCGGAGCTGTGGTAACGAAAGATGTGGCAGCGAATACGGTTGTAGGTGGTGTTCCTGCACATTTTATCAAAGTAATAGAAGAATGAAAATGTCTGTGGGGTTACTCCATCGTGGCAATGTTTAAACTAATTAGTGATAAGAAATATTTAAAATTTAAATAAAATGAAACAGATTATATTCATATTTATGAGTCTCCTTTGCTTTAGCTGTTCATCAAAAGCGCAAAACCAGACAGCAGATGCCAATGTACGATCTGATAAGAAAATCCTAGTCGCCTACTTTTCCTGTACTGGAACTACAGAAAAAGTAGCTGATGTCATTGCAAAAACGGTTGGCGGCAAACTTTATAAGATAACTCCCGCTACAGCCTATACCTCGGCAGATCTCGACTGGAACAACAAAAGTAGTCGTAGTTCAATTGAAATGACGACTGAAAATTCACGTCCGGAATTGGGTGGAGATGTGCTTGATTTGAAAGATTATGATGTGGTATTTCTCGGTTACCCGATATGGTGGAATTTATGCCCGCGTCCGGTCAATACATTCCTTGAGAAATATGATTTTTCCGGTAAAACCGTTATTCCGTTCGCTACTTCCGGAGGAAGCTCGATAGCTAACAGTGTAAAACAGCTCAAGAAACTTTATCCCAAAATCGTATGGGGAGAAAGCCAGTTGCTGAACGGAAGTGGCAAGGAAGCGGGAGAGTGGGCAAGACAAGTAATCAGGTAACTGCATGGAAGAGCGTAGAATTACTGTCTGTTTCAAATCTATTCTATGAGATTGATGTAATGCTGTACGGCAAATGGCAGGTAAGTTGCTGGGGATCTCTTTATCTTGTTTCAAACAAATGGCGAGATAAATAAAACAAAACACCCGATTTTACTTATGGGGGTAAAATCGGGTGTGTCTTTTGTAATTTGCTGATAATCAGTATCTATTGCGGTGCGTACGGGACTCGAACCCGTGACCCCATGCGTGACAGGCATGTATTC